>Ga0099364_10000087_pt1 | contig 147186 bp, 122 predicted proteins | sample TergutTh196P3_FD_73070 | JGI IMG/M metagenome (GOLD analysis project Ga0099364, IMG submission 73070) | Microcerotermes parvus P3 segment gut microbial communities from Pointe-Noire, Republic of the Congo - Th196 P3 | ecosystem: Host-associated > Arthropoda: Insects > Digestive system > Gut ... | reverse complement strand
TCACTGCTTAATCAGTGTTTATCTGCCGCATGTAAGCTACTCGTTTTCCGTCGCTTTTCTTTTCTCACATTAAATGCACCTTGATTTTTAGCCATTTCCCAGAGTAAACGCAATCCACCATTCTACTGTTGCTCTTACTTTGGGAATTTACGCCCATTTTATCAAGTAAATTCTCAAAGTAAGATCCAGAGTGGAGGCGAAAGAGGAAGTTACCGGGAGAAGCGAAAAATGGTAGACTTTAGTCTGAGAAATTTTACTCAGACAGGAGGCTTTTATGAAAACCGAAGCAACAAAATACAAGCACTTAACTTTTGAGGAGCGCGAAGAAATACAGGCTTGCCTCGCTTGCGGCGTTAGTTTCAAGGCAATCGCCGCCCGAGTCGGCAAAGACCCAACGACCGTATCAAAAGAGGTTAAAAAGCACATCAGCGTCGTTACGCCAAATGTAAAACGTTACGGCATTGATGGAAAACCGCTTGAAAACGCAATATGCCCAAAGCTGCTCAGAGCCCCGTTTGTATGCAACGGCTGTAAAAACCATAGGAGGCAATGCGCTTTTACAAAACACCTATATTACGCCAAAGAAGCGCAAAAGGAGTATGAATCCTTGCTTGTCGAAGCCCGCGAAGGTATTCCGTTAAACAAAGCTGAGTTTTATGAAATGGACAGGATTGTCTCTGGTGGCATGAAAAAGGGGCAGCACATCTATCACATTGTGCAGTCAAATTCATTGAATGTGTCGTTGCCGACTGTTTATAGGCATTTACACAGAGGGTGGCTGTCCGCTTCTAAATTCGACACTCCCCGTATCCTTAAATTCAAGCAGCGCAAGCAGCACAGGGCGGATTGCGTCCCAAGAGCCATCAGACAGGGGCGGGCATACACGGATTTCCTCGCGTTTACGGAAGAAAATGGAATTACTTCATGGGTTGAAATGGACACTGTTATCGGACGGGTCGGCGGCAAAGTTATCATGACTTTTGATTTTACCTTTTGCAATTTCATGTTCGGCATATTGATGGATAACAAAACCGCAGCCGAGGCAAGCGGAAAAATACGTGCGCTTAAGGAGCGGTTTACTGCCGAAGGATTGAAATTCGGTGATGTTTTGCCACTTATCCTTACCGACAACGGTGGGGAATTTTCCGATGTATCAGCCTTTATGTCCGACATTTACGGCGAGATTGAAACAGAGCTTTTCTTCTGTGACCCCATGCAATCCTATCAAAAACCGAGGGTTGAGAAAAACCATACGCTTTTTCGCGACATCGTACCGAAATGGCAATCCTTCGACAACTTCACACAAGATACTGTAAACCTTATTTTTTCCCACGTCAACAGCGTTAACGCAAATCCTTAAACGCAAAAACGCCGTATGAAATGTTTGTCTTTACTTACGGTGTAAAAACGGCCGAGATATTAGGAATCACTTCCATTCCTGCCGAAAACGTTGTACAATCCCCAAAACTCTTAAAACATTAACTTTATCAAAACCCTAAAAAATATGTGTAAATTGTAAAAGTAAGTTCCAGAGTGGACGCGAAAGTGGCGTTTAGTCTGAAAGGGTGGATTTAGTGGCGTTTAGTCAGGGAAATGTAATATCCTTAAAAGAGAAAAATGTGTGTGAAGCATAGAATCTCTTATTATCCTCGCGATGGCTACGCTCAACTTTTCCGTTGTGCCTGGGAGTATACGGCCGAATAAGTTTGTGTTTTACAGAAATACGGTTTGCGGTACGTTCAAAGAGGGTTAATGAATCTTTAGCTTGATTGTGTAAGCGGTTGGTGAACTCAAAGCCGTTATCTGTCTGAACACACTCTACACGAAATCCATGTTTTTGAAAGAATGCCAGAGCATTGATTAGAAATGTAGATGAGTAGGTGCTTGCTTCTTCAAACGCTTCAAGATACCGCAATCGGGAATATTCATCAATAGCAGTGTACTGATAGAACTTCTGTCCGTGAAGGGCAGTTGTCAGACAAGCCTTAGGGACATGTTTCACGTCTATCTGAACTCTCTGCCCCGGATACTGCATTTGCTCATACGGTTTTGGAACATACGGCTTCTTTGCCTTCCTTTCCGGAAACATCCCCAGTTTCCTCATAACTCTAAACAAGCTTTCAGGACGACGTGTATAATTCCGTTTCCGCAATCTATGCCAAAGCTCAATCATTCCCAATTCAGGATTACGCCGCCGCATATCCTTAATCAACTTCAACTCTTCGTCAGTGTGTTGATTAGGGTGACTGTTCGGTCGCCGTGACCGGCACTCCAGAGATTCAACGCTGCCATCATAGCGCGACAGCCAGAAATATATATATGACCTGCTCTTATTGTACTTTCGCGATGCTTTTGACACTCCGTGTCTTTGAGAATATTTCATTAGGGATTGCCTGTATTTCATATCTTGTGTTACACTGTTCATGAGAGAGGGGTTCTTCCTTTCGGTCAGTTTTGTGTGGTAACTAAACTATAATCTATGAAGACCTCTCTTTCACTATTTTATTTCTTCTCGCTGTCCAATATCTATTGTACTCTTACATGGGCAGTTTGCCGATGATTTTGGACGCGGCTTTACAGCTTGTCCTCGGTTTGACACAGGGAATCTTAGACGCTTTGCCGCAGTTAATCGCGGCTTTGCTCGCAATCATTCTTGGTATCGTGGACTTCATCATCGGCGCGATTCCACAAATCATCGACGCAGGGATTCAGCTTTTGGTTTCACTGGTGGAGGCATTGCCCGAAATCATCACGGCGATTGTAGCGGCAATCCCTCAAATTATCGAAAGTTTGATAACGGCAATCCTCGGTTCGATTCCACAGTTAATCGACGCGGGAATCAAGCTGCTGGTGTCGCTGATTCAGAACTTGCCGCAAATCATCACCACGCTTATAGCGGCGATTCCGCAAATAATAACCTCGCTGGTGTCGGCGATTATCGGCTCGATTCCGCAGATTATTCAAGCGGGCATTCAGCTTTTAATTTCGCTCATCAAGAACCTACCGACCATCATCGTGGAAATCGTGAAAGCTGTACCGCAAATCATCGCGGGTTTGGTAAAAGCCTTCTCGGGCAGTATCAGTCAAATCGTGCAAGTTGGCGGCAACCTCATCAAGGGTCTGTGGCAGGGCATTTCCGACGCGGGTGCGTGGCTGTGGGATAAAATCAGCGGATTTTTCGGCGGCGTGGTTGACAGAATTAAAGGATTTTTTGGAATCAAGTCGCCCTCGACCCTGTTCCGTGACGAGTTCGGTAAGAACATGGCTCTCGGCATCGGGGTGGGTTTCAAGGACGAAATGAATAAGGTCAGCGACGATATGCAAAAAGCCATCCCACCGCTTTCGATATGCCCGGCGTGAATATGGGTGATATTACAGGCGGTCGCGGTGTCCCTTTCCGCGCAAAAAAGCGGAAACAGCCGCAAAGATTTACGAGATAAATGAAGGCAAGCGATAAAAATGCGGATATGGCCTCCATATAAAATGATAAAATGTACTCTCAAAAACCGTAAGAAAAAGGGAGGTGTGAAAAATGCGGCACTCCGCACCTCACCTAAGAGGAAATCAAGACAGCGTTCGTTTCGGCGGCTAACGCTTTTCTCGCAGGCAAGGACGCGATAATCACCGACTTCAACGCCATAAAGAAAAACCTCTTTGACACCTCGACCCTCGAAAAAGAGCGTGGGGATTTGCTGAACGAGATAACTGTCGTGGCTGAACTGATACAGAAGTGTATCGAGGAAAACGCCCGAACCGCTCTCGACCAGACAGAATACGAAAACCGTTACGCCGCACTCGCCGACCGCTACAACACAGCCAAGAAACAGTTTGATGATGTAGAAAGCGAAATCGCTGGCAAAAAGTCACGGCGAGGGAGAATGGAAGAATTCTTGAATGACCTCGCCGCACAGACCGAGGTGTTGACAGAGTTTGATGAGAGCGTTTGGGTGGCTATCGTGGATTACGCTACTGTCAGCAAGGACGGTACAATCGCTTTCACGTTCAAGAATGGAGTTGAGATAGCCTCTTGATTGCAAAATAACGACCCCGCCTGAGAATACAATTTCTCGGCGGGGTTTTCTTTGTATATTCTGCACCAGACTGGTAATAATAAAGTTAGCGTAAATTCCCAAAGTAAGAGCAACAGTAGAAGGGTGGATTGCATTTACTCTGGGAAATGGCTAAAAATCAAGGTCATTTAATGTGAGAAAAGAAAAGCGACAGAACACGAGTAGCTTGTATGCGGCAGATAAACACTGATTAAGCAGTGATGACGCAAAAAACAGCACAGCAAACAAGGCTGAAAAAGCGGTTTTTCAGACTAAGTGCAACTGCGTGTGCGTTTAAGTCGGGAAATTTTCTTTACAGATTAGTAGTGCGGGAGATGTTACATAGGGTATTCCGGGTCGGTGTATCGTGCGTGAAATATGAACAGCCTTTGCTAACGCGCTACCATATATTCACCCACCCCATGAAACACCCTATATCCAAGCGGTTCAAACTGTGCCCGTAGCTTATCGGCGACGTCTCTGTCGTATATCATTATTATCATAATTTGACCGGGGGCGGCCGGAGATTTAATATCAGGCAAAGTGACCGGATGTCCATTGATCTGCCCTATTTTGTCTGCCGCGATATCCCATATCGGAAAGTTGAACTTGATATCAGTATCAGCAAATTCGAGATCACGTATGAAACACCGCATACGGTAACCCGCGCCGTAAAACACTGTGTCCTTGCTTAGCCTATCGAAAGCCTCCCGTAAACGAATATAATATTTGTCGTCAAATGGTATGCTATAATTTATCCTCACGGCTTCTTCAAAGTAACGGAGCATCTTTTCCCCATAATGTTTCTCTACAATCGCTTTGGTGCTACTATAAACCTCTGCCCCGATATCTGTCTTCCAAGGCAAATACAATACATCAAAAAGGTTTTGACAGTATTTTCGCGTGTCAGCATTTACTTGGAAAGCTGCAATGTTCGGTACGCCCGGTGTTTTAGGGATGTATTTATCGGCACAGACTGCCGATAATAGCAAACGTGGAGCAAGCCACTCAATGTATTGAGGGTTCGTCTTTGATCCATGCATAAAAATTGAGATATCATGTACGACCACGATTGCGCCGTCATTTAAATATGGTAGTATGGAAATGAAATTCAAAGTTTCAATAGGGTGGCGATGCTCAGTGTCTATTACGCAAAAATCGAATTTGCGGTTTATAGTTTCCATCGCGACGGCAGGGTCTATCCCGGTGAGCAAGTGCCATTTATCGTTTTGTAAACCTGAGTATCTTTCAATTGCGCAATAGCCCACAGGCAACGGTGGATTCGAACCAACTTGTGTTACGCAATCAATAGAAAAAAGTTCCCAGTTGGGGTTTAATGAGTTGCTCAGCGAGTTGAGCAAGTTGACCGTCCCCCCCCTGCGGCTATGCCAACCTCCAGCACATTTTCAGGTTGATAATACTGTATCAAACCATTTATTAATTTACGTTCTGCATCCGTCATCCACGAAGTAATGGCAGACCAGTCTATTCTTTCATAGACCTCGCAGCCATATTTTTCCGGGACTATCGGCAGCTCCGGGAGTTTAGTTTTCTTCATTTTCATTACCTACCTTTTCCATTAATAGCGATCCGCTCTTCTCACTTTAGCAATCATCACCGACACCGTTTTCTTCTATTTTAAGCCATAATGCACGTGGCATCATTTGTATTATGGCCTTACATTCCATACCAGAGATTAGCCCTTATTGTCCGATAGAATCGTCAGACACATTTGATACTAATGACTCGTTCACTAAATCAATATTTTGCTTGCCAAATACATTGTCAAAGAGGGAGAGACACTTGGCATTATATCAAAAAAGGAACATTATGTATACAGGAGATATATTTAGATTTACTGTTGTAATTGCGCCACTATTTTCTTCATAGTTTTTCTTCAAGCTGAACAATTGATATTATAGGGATGTTTGTTTTTTCGCGCAAATACCGGTCAATGTTTGTGAATTCATAGAACACAGAAACAATAATTGCATCGACATTGGGAATATCGTCATCCGGGGAAAGAATTTCAATATCAACAGATATATTTTGGAAATTATGGTCTATACCACACACAACCTCAATATCTGTTTCATTCAGTATTGACAGAAACCATTTCCCAATTTGAGCCATTCCGTAAATAGCTATTTTTCTGATGTTCAACTCATTTAAAGCATTAGCTACAACAACTGCTGTTTTAGCAATAATGTCCGGGTCAGCAACAAGCCCGCCATAGCGTACGCGCATCAATTGGTCCATAAAAAATGCCCTGTCATCAGAATAGGGGGTATGATATTCGCAGCACCTATGGCTAAACGCCTCACGGATAGTTGGTGTAAGCCAGCGGCTTCCGTCGTCACAAATTCTATCCCTGAACTGCCAGAACCGGACACCGGGATCATATTCGAAACTTACGCCTGCCAGAACATGCAGAAAAAAACTGCAATAACAGTATTCGAAAGGACAGTTTTGCCCGACAGGTGCAAATGCAATAGGGGAATTTATGTCCTCAAAGAGATTTGTTACTTTCTTTGTTCCGGGACAAGGCGCAAAATCTCCCGTCCCGAGCGAAAGCGTACCTGTGAAAACCCCTGCATAGCAAAATTCTCTGTGAGGAATCTCATATGTTTTTTGCTGATACTTGAATAAGTCCGAGTCAAAGGATGACCATACTTTGTTGTATTGCTCACTACTCAATCGAGAATTAAATTTCGGGTATGTTCCAATCACTTGTTCATCGCGACCCGCAAGAACATGCGGCAACGCACCAAAATGTTCTTTGCTGAATTTTTGCAGTTCTTCTATTTCATTCAACACATAATCGTTTGAAACCACTTCTATCGAAAAGGCTATGCCTGCTTTTTTGAGCATTGTCACATTCTCGGCAAATTCATATAACATTCCCCTGCGCTTAAGCTCTCTGTAATGAAATGAAACTTTAAAAAACAAACGTGAGCGGAACTCTGTTGGAAACTCTGTCATTTCAGCAATTCGATTGCTTATTGTACAATTGTTTATCAGGGCAACATAATGCCCATTCTTTAGCAAACCATATGTCAGCGGGACAATCTCAGGATTCAAAAGCGTTTCACCGGAACCTGATATATTAAACATACAGACTCCGCCCATTCTTTCAACAGTGAGGGCATTTTGCATATGCTCAACTGGGTAGTTAAACAGTTTTTTTGCCGCATCAATTTTTAGTACGGAGGCTTCATCGCCGTGCTGAATAATATAGCAATACTCACAGCGCAGATTGCATCCAACAGATGGAATATCTGTATTAATAAAACGATATATGCCCGCCAAACCACATTCCTCCATTTATCATATGAATAAATAATCTGCTTGCTTGTATAGTGCGATTGCTTTTTCAATATTGTCTGTTTGACCCTCGAAGTGTTTCTCGTGCGTAAATGCGTAGACATTTTCCTTTCCGACTAAAAGCGTATCAGCGGTCATCAAACTCATTTTTTCAAACCAAACCCGCGTCCTATGATGCAAAATACCATCTTCTGTAAACGATTCACCATTCTCATATAGTTCATCAATATCGGGGAACAATAATTGTGTGACTCCATTTTCATACAGATATTGCTTCTGTTCGCTTGTAGCATACCACGAATGAAGTCGCAAAACGTCAGTTTTACCTGTATTCAATCTTGAAAGCGTGTCATCAACAAGCCTATATCCTTGACGGAATCCGCACTCATCCCTAAAAGCCGTCGCACCGCATTTACCATGATATCCGAATCGAAGCCAATCTTTGCTTTCTGCAAACTCAACCGCATACTCACAAGGTATTTCACTTATCAAAAAATCACTGCTCATTGCAAAAGCATATAACGTAAATTTCGCACCGTATGTTTCATACAAGTAACGCAGTTTCCCGAACAAGCGCATGTCAAATACTGAGTCCGGCCTATTCTGTGCAAGATATCGCAGCGAGTATATTACGTCGTCAATTGAAATATGGACAATCATTTCTTATCTGCCTCTAACATATAACAATGATGCAAACGAGCATTTAGTTCATATTTCACAACTTTAAGTCCGCACTCATGAAAAATTTCTTCAAGCTCCCATCGGTCATAAATGTGTATATGTGCATTTGACGGGTCTAAATACTTTTGCAAGTTAATGTTTTTTGCTGCGTATTCTTCATCAGGTAAATACTCAAAACTTGACAATTTTGGCAATTGCTTATATGAATCAAAAGTGCGCAAAGGCTCGGCAGTCGGCGATGGTGTTGATAAAATAAATTTCCCGTTGTGATTGAGCCATTCACGTATCTTATTCAGTATCGAAACTGGATTGCACGAAAAATGTTCCATCACTTCCGTTAGAATTATTAGATCGTATCGCTCTGAGATTGAGAAGCTGGGGTTTTCAATTAGTCCGAATATGCGCTTGACCGGATATTGCATATTTTCCCAATCTATGTATGCATCATCCCATCTTTCTTTTTTTGAAACACAAACCCAAGTCGTATCTACGCCACCATACAGATCATTAATAATATATGAAAGCGTTCCCCAACCAGGCCCGATATCAAGCATGGTCTCCGGCCTTGTATAATTTGGCTCACTAAGCCACTTGATAGTAGCATCCCAATGCGTAGTCGATTGACAAAGTTGCATAACCCTCCCTGGCGTTGCTTCTTCAATGAATTGATGCCACACTTTTTTATGACCATAAATAATTTCATTTTGCAACATTGCGTTTAGGGAGCGCAATGTCGCATCCATAAGTGTCCTATTGTCGAAGAAGTCGCCAAATTCTCGCAAAAAGAAGAATGAAAAATCATCTCCGTAACGGACTGATAATTGTCTGGAAATCAACCATAAGTTCCATTCTTGGGCGCAAATTATGAAATAGGCATTTAAATTGCTTTGCGGTGGAGGGGGAGTGATGGGCAAACCTAAAAATGTATTATTTTGGTGTCTTTTATCGTTATCACAAAATCGACTTACCCGCAATCCGTTTTTAATCAAATAAGAGACACAACGATTGGCCAACTCGCCCGTTCCCCATATAAAAATCTGCTCATTTTGCAAATCTGCCAGACCTTTGCACCCAAAAAGGAATGCTCCAATACGTTTCCCCCCTTGCCAGAAAGCTTCGCCTAAGAATTCCAATTTCATGAACTTATTCCCTCACTTATCCATTCGCTCTTTTCTTTTCGACTCGGCAACCATTCACCCATAGACTTCCTTTCGCGCAAGGCGCAATAATCGCAAAGCGGCAGGCGCTTTGCCAAAAATTCCTGCACCTCGTCGGCTGACTTTGCTTTTTGCAAGTCAAGCGTGTCATCGCCCGAAAGTGGTATCTTTGCGTTAAATTTATTGTTAATAAGCGGTATTTGGCGGATTGCGCAACACGGTGCCCAGAAACCGTTTTTTATCACTGCACATCGCCTATGGAATCGGCAAAACAAAAAATCGTGTACTATTTCCTTGCCAGATTCAACAAACGGAATTCTCCATGAGGTTTTGTCCTCGCCGACTGCGTCTCCGGCAATTACGAGATCAACATTATATTTCTTAGCTTTGTCAACAATCTCACCATCGTGTTTATATTTAATTGGATATAGCGTGTAGTATATTCTGACTCCACATGAACTAACCAACTCCCAAAATTCATCGGATTGATTACCAAGACCGATGCCGTTTGTTGAAAATGTTATGAGACTTTGTGGATATGATTCATGTGTGATTTGTATCATTTTCGTAAAATGCGGATTTTGAAATACATCTCCCCCGGTAAAATTAATCTCAGTTATGCTGTCGATGTCGAACAGCCTTTTTAGATGATCGATATCACGTTTGAATTGTTCTATTTCATATATACCGGCATCGGCAATAGGTGAACATGCCGTACAACTAAAACAAGACAAATTGCATTGATCTGCAATATGAAAGCATAAAACCGGTAATTTGTTGCGTTCCCCACATCTGTCTGCCGCAAGCTGTTTGTACAGCCGCTTTAGAAATAATAAGTCCGACCCTAAAAACATTAATTGTGGTACGACCTCATCGTAATATTTCTCGTCTATCGCAAGTAGCAACCCTACTCTACTCTCTTCTCCATAGTGTCGCTTAAAACTATCTATGCTCATAACAGGTTTGCTGCTGACAAAAGTATACGATTTGTCATCTGAAACAACAAATCCTCTTGCATCTACCCCGCATTGGAGCAAATACTTGTCAAATGCCTTACCATATAAACCTGTGCCGAATATCCAAATTTCTTTATGCTTTGGTATAAAGTCTTCGAATAGATTGTCTATTTCGATGAAGTTTTCCGGACGTATTTCACCAAGTCCCATATAGCTCATAAATCATCTCTCCTTTTCGCAAACAAGATAAACAGCGGTTCTTCCTTCACGCCCCATGTAGAACTCATTGTCATATATTATGTTCCAACCTAAATTCATCAAAAACTGTATCATCTTCTTCGGATTATATGTGGAGTTATAATGGCCGGTCATGTTGCTTGTGGGCACATGAAAATCTAAGTCGCAGGCAAAATACATTATACATCCCTTTTTAGCGTAAGTAGTCAAGTTGCCTAACGAAAACGCCCATTCGGTTGTATGGTCAAGACAGTTTTGACAGAGGATTAAATCAGCAGTATTATATAATTCCGGAACGAAAATGTCAGCACCAATAGAGAAATAATTTATCTCATCCGAATTAGGCACCTCAATATTAAGATGTTTCCGTAATTCGGCATATTTTTCAGCCAACGGTTCTATTATTGTCTTACTTAACGTATTTTTCAAACTGAGAATAAATCCACACAGTGGACCTGCGCCAACTTCAATAACATTACCATTTACAGATTTTTCCAAAAGTTTCTTTTTAATAACCATGTCATAAATCTGTATTCGATCTAAATTCGTAACACTTATCCCCCCCCCCCCGTCTCTATAGTCTGTGAAAGGTAAGTGTTCCACCATTTTAACTCCCAATCCTGACCTTCACGCCACACATTCCATTTTGAGTTTGCGAAAACGAGAAACAATAACCTGTTATCGTCGTCTGTAACCGGCAAGAATCTATATCTGCTTAACAATGAGATATCTTCGTCCAAGTTCTTAACATTCACTTTAACGCAATCTTTGTTTGCAATATCGCTTGCAATTGTTGTTTTAAGCGAATCAAATCGAGATACTTTTAGTTCGTTGGCGCAGATTGTGCCGATTAACTCACCGCTTGAAAAATCTAAGCAGATAAGCGGGCCGCCGAATCTTAAATACTGTTCCAAAACACATCCAAGCGGTGCGGCGATATCTACCAAGTAGCTTGGTAAACGTTTTAAATAGTTTTGAAATGCCGCAGTGTAGTTACTCATTTAGTTATCCTCCAGATTAGTAATAAGCCGTTTTAATTCGTTATATTTCTCTGATAAAACACTTGAATCATATTCCAATACGCCGTGTGATACGACCTCGCTTAACGCATTTTTTAGTAATCTCACATTTTCTATTAACTTGATGTTGGGGATATGCCTCAGCCATTCATAATTTGACGAAACTTTTTTGCTGCAATTATCCAGAATAATACAGGGTGTCCCCATAACGACTGCAAATATCATTCCATGTAATCTATCGGTTATAACTACTTCTGCTGAGCGGAAAATATTTAGTATTTCTCCTAACTCATTTTTTCGTTGTGTAACTGAAATCGGATAATCCTTATCTGTATCAGCGAAAAATGCGGTGCCGCACAAATCTGCGGCGATACCGTGAATATATTCTTTGTCCTCATCCGTTAGTATTGACTCCTTATCGCGCTTCAAACAGATTAGCGCATTTTTGCGCACCGCTTCCGAGTTATAATAACATGCCCAGTCGAGCGATAAGACCATGTCAGGTACAAGCAATACTTCGCTGTTTGTATACATTCTATTTAAAAAATGATAAGTCATGTTGTCTCTTGCGCAAATTGTTAAATTCCTGTGTTCTTCATATACTCTTCCGGTGCGTTCAATTTCTTTCATCCATACATCTTCGTCTTCCCAAAAGACCGTTTGGGGTAGAATGACTATAGGGTTTTCGGTGAATGTTTCTATTATGCTTCGCGTTAATTTTTCCGCGTCAAACCACAGCGATCCTAAAAATCCTCCACCTGTTATTAAAATCAAATCATCGCTCTTAACAAAATAGCGCGCAAGTTCTGAAAAATCTTTATGATGGCATAACGGAAACTCGATTAATTCATATCCCAACCCTTCGACAAAAGAGCGCTCCGCTTCCGCGATTGCATGGTCGCCTAAGTTGCCATAGTCAGGCGAGCAAAACAAATACGCTTTTCGATTATCTCTCTGCGAGCAAATAGATGTTAAATCCTCGCGCATTGAGTGGAATCGCATATCGCTCACGATTGAGATATCATATATCTTCTCAGGCGGAGTGTTGTGCTCGGCGACTAAAGAGCGCTTAATTTCAACAAAATACTGCGTCGAACCAACGAGAATTATGTCATAGCCTGTATCTATCAATTTCCTCGGTGGCTGAACGATCATTCCTTCAAACACGCTGCCCTGCTTATTCTCATCAGAGTCGAATATTGAGACAATATGAAACGGAAACTCGTTTCCTGCATCATTCAATGTCTGACGTGTCCAATATCCCGCTCCATAAATTGCTGCTCGATATTTTGAGCTGCTTAAAACGCAGTATTCCCGCAGCATGACATCGAAGTTATCCCCCGAATAATCACTGAAACTATCGCTTAAGAAATGAGCCTTGGCTATACGCTTACTTATCAACCATTGCTCTGTCAATACTTTTTGGAACACCCCATCCTCGAACTTGCACAGGCGCTCGTTTGCATTACTCAAAGCACAGAGCAACTCCGCGCTTTGAGAGAGGAAAGCGCGCAAGTCATACGGAACAGGGTCATTGTCCTGCCAACCAAATAATTCTCGAGGATATGCAGATGCATCAATTTCGAGTTCCGATAAAATTGCCTTTTGCGATATATCCGCAGACGCTTGGCGCACTTCATCAAATCTGACGACACAGGCGTTATCTCCATGGAGATAGTAATTGAGCAACGGTTCGGGATATATCGCCATTTTCGCTTTGGATATAAGCGATGTCCATAATGCGTAGTCCTCCGCTTCACAATCTGTATATATCCAATCGTTAGCTATGAAAGGCTCTTTGCGAAGCATAACCGATGGGTGGACAATGCAATCCGAGAAAAGGAGCTTGGCTCTTATATATTCACTGTCATGTGATTTTGTGACATAAGACGTTTTAGAATCTTGCTGTATCACCTGCATCTGCGAACCGAGTATGTCGATGTCATCATTTTCTTCCATAAACGCTACTTGTTTTTCAAGCCTGTCTGCCCGCGAAGTATCATCCGCATCCATTCGTGCGATGTATTTCCCTCCGCATAGATACAATCCTCGATTGAGTGAGAGCGCGAATCCTAAACGCGCATCATTGAAAAACAGGCGTACACGCGAGTCATTCTCAGCGTATTTTTCGCATATTTCAAGCGTTTTGTCAGTACAGTTGTGTTCAATAATTACTATCACCTCGAAATGAGGATATGTCTGACATAGCATAGAATCCAGCGCACGTGGCAAAAAACACTCGTCATTGTATACAGTCATAAGCCATGATACAAGTGGCAGTGTCATAAGCAACCCTCCAATAGTTCTGGCAGAAACTCTGCGTACTTGCCGTATCTAACTACAGCGCAAACTGTTTCAAATCCCCAAACGTTACAATAACCAAGGTTCTTCAATTCTGCCTTTACGGTCAATCTGACATACGGGTTGCCCAATGAAAGAAGAACAATTACATCTTTTTCAAACCCATCATGTGGCGGATTTATGAGTACATCATCTAATTTGTTCCCCTGCTTGTACGCTCTATCCCATACTTCGATGACATTTACATTCCAATAACGCAACCATTGATAAATATCTCTGCCGAAAGCACCATATCCATACAGAACAAAGCGATTATTGCTGCGGCATAGTATTTTATGGAAATCAGCCGCATGTGTTATTGATGCAAAAATCTTGTAATCATCATCCATGTTTTCTTTTGCCCAAGAAAGATTTGATGTTATTTCCGAATGTAAATGCTCATAGAAATTCTTTTGTTCGGGCATGTCACGACTCAAATCAATATAAGCGTTAACCAAGATTGCATATCGTATCGCACGAATAATATCAGCAAATCCAATTTCGTTTTTTGAGTACAGGAAGCTATAAAACTGATCAAATGCCTCTATCTTATCAATGTAATCTAATGAAGTTTTGCCTCTTGATATACTTTGCTGCCGCTGATAGTAGTAGTATAGAACTTGGCTTGAAAGAACGATAGGTTTATCCTTGCTTTCCCATAGTAACATCGGTGCAATAGCTACATCCTCTGCCATTTTTAGTGTTTGAAAACGCAGCGCGTTGAAAAGATTTTTCTTGTATAGTCCCATGCTTACGCTATAGGGGCTATACATAGTTGGCGAGATTTGCGTATAGCAGTATAGCCAGCAAGAGCGCCAATCGAATAGTTTTATGGATTCATCAAATTGCTCAATCTGAAAATCATCCCCCATCCCCATCTGGAATCCCGCTAATGCTATCAAACAATTATTACTTACTCCCGCGTTTAACAATATCTCCACAAACCGCTCGTGAATGAAATCATCACTGTCCGGAAAACATACCCATTCGCCGTTTGCGGCGTCAAGACCGCTGTTGCGCGCCATGCCCAATCCTGCGTTTTCTTTGTGGATAACAGCAATACGGTTGTCCATGGCCGCAAATTCATCACATAATGCACCGCTGTTATCGGTCGAGCCGTCGTCAACCAAGATAATCTCAAGATTGATGTGGGTTTGTTTGCGAACTGAATCAACGCACCTTTTCAGGTATGGTGCCACGTTGTAAACCGGTACAATTACGGTAACTAATATTTCTTCATTTTTCACAATGTATTCCCTCGCTACTTTGCGTTGTATCCTCCGCTTATCGGAAAAACTGTACCGCTGAGATATGTGTTTTCCAGAATAGCATAACAAATCTCAGCTACTTCTCGCGGCTCGGCAAATCTGCCAAGTGCAGTCTTGGCTATTATCCTTTCGCGCTGATCATGCGTCTTTTCCTGCTGCCAGGGCGTATCGACAAATCCCGGTTCGACTGCATTAATCCTCACTCCCAAAGGTGCGAGATATTTTACGAGATTCATGCTTAGCGCAGATAGCGCGGCTTTTGATACCCCGTAACTTACAGAGACCGAATGAGGTATACTTGCCATAAGCGAACTGACACAAAGTACAGATGCATCGTCAGCAAATAGATTCAATGCAGCCAACTTCTGTATAATAAAAAATGGAACGCTTACGTTAGCTCGCATTACCCTATCCCAATTATCAATAGAGACATCTCCAAATGGGCTTCTGTCAGTCATACCAAAGTTAATAACCAAGTAAGAAAGCCTTACATTCTTCTTCTGCACTACCTCTGCGATTTCTTCAACTCCCGGATATTCGGATAAGTCGGCCTTTATAAAACTCATTTGATTGTTGTATTGCGAGAACTGCGAATACACACTATCCGCTCGGCTTTTGTCTCGCGAATAGTTTAAAAATACAAAATATCCGTTTTTTAGCATAATTTCCGCTATTGCCAGTCCAATCCCGGAAGTAGCCCCGGTCACAAGCGCATATTTCATATATTTGTCTGCCCCTCAACTTTCTCGTACTGTCTCTGCCAAGCGAGCATTGTATTATAGCTTTGCAAAGAGCGTATGAACAGCAAATAGTCCTCATATCCTTGGCCGAACATGCCAACTGTATGTGCATATTCACGATAACGATCATCGTCTGCTGCGTGTTCCAAATGTGGACGCAGATTTAAACTATCGATTATTTCGTCTACGCTTCTGCATATTGTCTCAAGAGACAAAGGCTTTAATTTTAAACTAAACAACGAAGAGCTAACAATTCTCGCTGCCGCATAAGCCCTGACTTCATCTATTCCGAATCCGTTGTATGTTCTTAGTGCCTGCCATAGTATTTCGGCGCTTTGTTTTATGTCACTGATTTCAGATGAATACATTCGGCTTGTTGGACGATCGCAATAAACATAATAGGAGTCTTTTGTAGTGCCTATAAGATTAGCAAACATGACACACATAGCGTTAAAGACATAATCCTCTGAATACGCAATAGAGTCGAAACGCAAATTTTTCCCGACTAAAAATTCGCGTTTGAATAATTTTGCCCAGACTGTTCCGGCACGTCCGTTGATTGCCAATTTATACATTACCTTTTTTTGTATTTGGGGAATAATCGCAAAGAAATTATTGTCAAACTGCATATAGTCGCTCATATCCTCAAGACATTGATTGCCCATATCTTTTTTACTACCGCAGTAAAAAATGTCAAGGTTCTGTCTTGATGCTTCTTCATACATTGAGCTAAACATTTTAGGAAGGATATAATCGTCTGCGTCAACAAACATTATATATTGCCCACACGCCTCATCAAGCCCGCGATTGCGAGCTGCGTTACACCCTGTCCCGTTCTCTGTAATTATTCTCACGCGTTCATCATTTTGTGCATAACCTTGACAGATTTCCAAACTGCTATCAGTTGAATGCAGCTCAACAATGAGAAGTACCTCAAAGTCCGTAAATTCCTGTTCGATTATTGAATTGAGGCAGCATTGTAAATAATGCTCAGCATTGTACACAAGAACAATTACACTTAGTTTTGGCGGTATATCAGTTTTACCCATCATGCAAAAACCTCACTCATGTCCGGCATAATGCCGTTTCCGATACAGGCCGAAACCATCTCACATATTAATTGCTCCCATTTTGCAGGGTAGCTATGCAAACGACAGTAATAACCAATGTAATCCCTTTCAATACACATTTGTAAGTGTCTTTTGACCATATCATCTTTAGTGAATGTATCTAGAGCAGTAGAGGTTTCACTCTCTGGTTGTTTAGCCAACCAAGAATAGAAAAGGATGCTTTTAACCCGCGTATATGCGTAAATGGACAGTATCGGCTCGGCAAGAGATTTATCCTCTCCAGTCAGCACCTCGGAAGCTTTTTTTAAAGAATCTAAGAACAAGCTCCCGTGATTTGTTCTGCGGATATGGGTTCTCATGGCGGAATCATCATATTGAATATAGCTGTATAGCGAGCGTCCTACATGGGTAATTTGGGGTTTCTTTATTAACAGCGAAAGGTTAAACAGATTATCCTCACTGTATCGCGTGTCGGAAAACCTCGCTTTGTTTTCTCGAAGAAACTCTGTCTTGTAGATTCTTGACCATACGTAATTGTTCGGTTTTGGAGCGGCGGCAAATTGATAGTAATACTCTGCTATTTCGTTTCCATCAGGCCTAAATTCCCCATCGGACAAATTCGAAAAGCTTTCAATAATATGTTCCGGATAAACCATGTCAAAATCGCAAATTGTAATATCAGCACCCATTCTTTTGGCGGCATCATACATTACCTCAAGCATCTCCGGTTTCATTATATCATCCGAATCACAAAACGCAATATAGTCTCCTGTGGTGTTATCAATGCCATAATTTCGCGCGATTGCAGGCGAACAATCGGGGGCAGTAAAAATCCTTACAGGCATATCGGGGGAATTATACGAACTGAGCAACCTGAGGGTATCATCTGTTGAACCTGAATCTATAGCAATAAGCTCAAAATTTTTCAGTGTCTGTGCCGCTAAACCGTTGAGTGAGTTTTTTATATGCTTGCTAGAATTAAGAGTTGGCATAATTACGCTAAACTTCATTTAACATCTCTCTTCCCTACATGGTCTAATATGCGGTTATAGTCTTCTATATAGTCAATTTCAGCCCAAAAATGCCCGGCGATATCAACAGCCCATATTGAACGTTCTTGAACCATGCTGTACAAAACCTCTTCCCACCAGTCCCCGTGCCGTTGTGCCGATATCAGTTCTTCCAATTGAGCCTTACATTTTGATATAAGCTCGCCTTGTATTCGCGCAAGCCCCACATATTCACAATTTGCATTTCGGCAATCCAGACCCTTCCCGAATGCAATGACTTTGCCATTTTGAACATTAAAAAGATAATCCCCTTGCTCCACACGGGTTGTGTCACTAAGCATAACGCACTCCCTTTTTTCTTCCAAGAGTATGGAGAGAATGTCTTCCTCCCAAAAAACATCGGCATTACCAAGAATGACCGAAGAGCCTGAAAGCTGCTCCCTTGCCCACCAAAGAGATGCGAGAGAATTTGTGATTGAATAGAAAATATTCTCATGAAACACTACCGGAAGCCCTTCAAGGGCATTAATTATTTGTGCTTTTTGAAATCCAACGACGACGTGTGTTTCTATACCGTAGTTTTGCAGCATAGCAACCGTGCGCCGTATAAGCGGCTCGCCTCCGACATCAAGAAGGCACTTACAGTTTTTTCCTATTGTACGACTAATTCTCGAGCCACGCCCGGCTGCCATAAGTATTGCTTTGTGCATAATTTCCTCACTTTGCTTGAGTATTTTCAAATAACTAAATTGCTTTTGTCTATGGATTGTTAATGTTCATGGACTGATTGTATTCGCTTAAGAATATCCTTTCTGATGTATATCATGTTACTGACGGTTCGGTAAAATGGAGAAAAACCCTTTTCATCAAGCATACAGTTCATATTTTGGACATTTGCATCTCCAACCTCTGAGCAAATAACAGAAGGCGCATTTTGTGAAAAGTCGCAACTTTTCAGCACATCATAATCCCATCCTTCGATATCAATTTGAAGAAAATCAGGCCACTTATTATTTGCATAATGCATGATTATTTCATTAGCAGTCATTACCGGAATCATGCGCGTTTCAGCAATTTTTTGATCAACAGCTTCATAGCATTTTGCCGCATCAATTGAAAAAGTATTATACACATTGGTTTCAAACATATAATACGGAAGTACTCCCGGTTGAACGCCAACACCAACATTCAAAACGATATCTTCCGGTCGAAATTGTTTTAGCATTTTAATAATATCAGGATTTGCCTCAACACATATCCCTCGACATCCGTTTGAATACAATATGGCCGTATTGCTGCCGTGAAAAGGATGATTTGCTCCTAAATCAATATATGTAAAACGATTTTTATTAATACATTTGAAAATCATATATACCGCAACATCTTCACCATGCAGTGGATACTTTGCGTGATAAATCGGGAATGTGCAAACAATCTTTGATTTTGCAATATCCATTGACTTCAATTCACTAACCATTGACTCAGCATACCACCAAGACGCAATAACAACATAGTCATACTTATCTGGTTGCCGCAGCCAATCCGGCGATACTACATCAAAACCCGAACGAGTTCTTATCTTTGCATAGTTTCTGTCAATTATGCAAAGTACCTCGCAGTAATCTGTGTTTTGAATCTGCTCCAAATACTGCTTTCCTACCAACCCTGCGCCATATAGTGCTATCTTGCTGCCTTTTTGGATTTTGTCAAAAGGGAAAGCGTATTCATATTTACTCTCTGTTAACATGTACCCTCCAAAATGGCAAAAACCGCTTTTTGCATATCGCTATAACAACCGTTGCTCACAACCTTATATTTTCCGTCATGTAGTCCTCTGCCTGTCATAACTCCTATCGTCTTACAACCTACGGTATTTCCCGCAACTATATCCGCCGTGCTGTCGCCTATTATGTACGATTGATTCAAATCAATGTTGTATCGCTTTGCAGCTTCAATCAACAAGCCAGCTTTTGGTTTACGGCACTTACAGTCCATCTTATATTCTGGGATTTCTTCCGGATATCCCTTGTCGGGGTGATGCGGGCAATAAAACAAATCATCCAAGTATGCGCCTTCTTGTCCCAGCAAAACATCAATTCTTGCATGTATGGTATCAAGCTGCGAAATCGTCGTTATCCCTCGTGCCACTACCGATTGATTGGTCACGCATATCGTTAAGAATGGCGATTTATTCAGCCTTCTTATTGACTCTGCCGCCCCGTTTATTAGTTCTATCTGCTCCGGTGAGCCTATTAATCCGCGAAGCTTATTAATTGTACCGTCGCGATCAAGAAACACGGCTCTCTGCTTGTTATTCAGACTCCTTGCTGCCGCAACTCCACTTTCTATATCTTTTTCGACTTCTGCCAACCGTTTTGGCGTCCCCATGTCCTTTATGTATTCTGTGGAACGATAGGCATATACATTGCCTCCGGGCAGTAAAGGTGCTATCAACTCGTGTTCCATATCAATCCTTGTCGGTTTGCCGATTGGTAAGGCATTTTTACTAAAGACATAGAGTCCTGCATTCACAAGATTTCTCAGCTCACCGCGTCCGGCATCTTTTTTTGATTTCCATGCTGTCACTCGGCTTTCTGAATCAGTTACGACAATATCGCTGTCGTGCGGGTGACTGTTTGGATGAACAAACAATGTAACATCTGCTTGTTTTTTCACGTGAAAACTGATAAACCTTTTGAAATCAATTTCACAATAAACATCACCATAAAGCATGAGCGTGTCTTTTTTAGGCAGCAATGATAACGCTCCGCCTGTCCCTAAGGGTTCATCTTCAATAATATAGCTGACTCTTGCACCGAATTTCTCGCCATTGCCAAAATGAGCTTTTATCATATTGGCTTTATGGCCAACGATGAGTGTGATATCTAAAAAGCCCTGCGATACTAATGTTTCAATTTGCCACTGTAAAACCGGCTTGCCCATGATCGGAATCATTGGCTTTGGTATATCTGTATAAAGCTTACCTATTCGCGTACCTTTTCCGCCTGCGAGTATTGCTGCGTTCACAAAAAGCGCCTCCAATCTTTCTGCCTTAAGTCACATCATTAGTTTTAGTCAATGAGTTCCTGACTGCCATTCTCACCGCTTCGTCAGACGTATATTTCGCTTTCCAACCGATTGAATGGATTTTTGATAAATCATATTGAAACTTTGGGACATCTCCAAGCCAACCAACGATACATCCTGAATATTTATATAGCACATCCTGAAAATACATTTCTTCGCATATGATATCGGCAATGCGCTTGACAGTAGTGGAGGTCTCTACCCCAACATTAAAAATCTCTACACCTTCGTTGTATCGCATTACTGTCACAGCCTCAATGAGGTCAGTCACATAGATATACGGCTTTTCTTGCTTACCATTGCCAAGTATTGCAATTTCCTTTGGGTTCTTACGGAGTTTTGCAATAAAATCAAATATTACGCCATGTGTAAGGCGTGAACCGACCACATTGGGGAAACGTATAATGTTCGCTTTAATGCCATTCATCGCCGAATAAGCTGATATAAACGCCTCCGATGCTAATTTGGACGCTCCATAATAAGAAATGGGGCGCATATCGCCGGTATCTTCTTTGAGTAATCCCTGCTTATTCCCATATACCGCTGAAGTAGAAGAAAATAGTAATTCTTTAACATTATGTCTACGCATTGCATTGAGAATGGAAACTGTTGTCAAAAAAGTATTGTGATAATCAATATCCGGTTCGTTCCCGCCTTTTTGAATGTCGGAGTTTGCCGCCAGATGATACACCCGCTCAAATTGATGTTTTTCAAACAATGCATTTAGACCATCATTGTCACATATATCAAGCTTGACAAACTCGAAATTTGGATTGCCGTAACAATGGCGAATCATATCCTCGCTGCCGAGGCAAAGATTATCCACACACACAACGCTCTCTCCGTTTGCGAGCAATCTGTCCGCTAGATGACTTCCTATAAAACCGGCACCGCCTGCCACCAGTGTTCTCATATCAGAAACTCCTTTTCGGCTTATCGCCAACATATATCACAGACGAACCGCTATTACTAAACCCAAATTGCATGAAATTCAGATATGAAAGTGCATTTTTGACCGTATTATGGCGGTGCTCCGGCACATAGAACAGTAAGAATCCGCCACCACCCGCACCTAATAATTTGCCGCCTGCCGCACCCACTGACAGCGCGTCATAATACGCCTTGTCAATCAGCGAGTTAGTAATGCCACTTGCCAGTTTGCGCTTCTGCTCCCAACTCGCATGAAGTATATCGCCAAGCGCGTCAACGTTATCACGTATGAGTTCTTTGTGAAGCTCATCTGTCAGCTTGCTTATTTCAAGTTGTGCTCTTTCTTTCTCGTGATCATTTATCACATTTTCAATCTGCTCGGAAAGTATTTGCGAAGCTGACCGCAAGTCGCCTGTATAGAACATTAGTAAATTATTTTCCATTCGCTTGTATGCGTCCTGCGACAAAATCACAGGTTCTACTGCTACATTTCCATCTTTATGGAAGCGATACACATTCAACCCGCCAAACGCTGCAGCATATTGGTCTTGCTTGCCGATTGGCTCGCCGAGTATATCAATTTCAGTATGGCATGCTTCGGCTGCTAAAGAATCCGCTGAGATATATTTGCCTGTATAGGCATACAAAGAGTGTAGTAATCCCACAGTAAATGAACTTGACGAGCCCAGTCCGGTTCCGGCAGGAACGTCAGCGGTACTCGTTATCTCAACGCCATTTACTTCAAATTTTTCAAGCAACACGCGGAAAATCGGGTGATTAAGCTCGGACGGATTATCTACAGGTTCGTTTTTAGAATATTTACAAACAAGCCTGTCCGGGTAAAAATAAGGATGAATCGATATATATATATATCTGTTTAACCCCGCCGACAGCACTGCGCCGCCATGTTTCTTATAAAACACAGGCAAGTCGCTGCCTCCGCCGCAGAAACTGGCTCTTGTAGGTGTTCTTACTATTATCATCTATTTCACCTCCATATGATCAATTCCGCAAAGCACTTTGTAAAACACGGCCATCATAAGATGATCAAATACAACATGCACATCTTCTGTGATTTGCATACTCATAACAGGAACATGCAATGATATATCGGCAAGTTCCCTGAGTTTGCCACCATCACGTCCCGTCAACCCAACTGTTCGCGCTCCAACAGATTTCGCAAACTCAATTGCTTTCAAAATATTCGTAGAGTTACCGCTCCCCGAAATGCCGATTATTAGGTCTTCCTTTGTAACTTTTCCACGAAGTTGAAACTCGAATATCGCTTCATAACCGATATCATTGGCGATTGCCATAATCGTAGCTATGTTATCGTTAAGACAAATGAATCTGAATGGTTGACTAATATATTCTGAAATGCCCTTGTTGAAATCGTTTGCAAAATGTGAAGCAGTGCTTGCCGAACCGCCGTTACCCATTATATAGATTAGTGCATTACGTTTTCGCGCCTCGTCAAGCTCGTTCATCACTACGTTAATCGCGTCTGTGTCGAGTTGTGCAAGCATTGAGCGCTCCAATTCGATGTAATCTTTTATGTCTTGAGTGTAATCCATTTCAATCACCTTCTAAATTAATGCCACTTTGCGAAATTCTTCATATATTTTTTGACCCGCAGTACCATTCTCATTGGCAATGCCCTTTCGACACCCCTCTGCTTGCATTTCATTAATCTTTTTCGATGTTTTCATCTGATCGTTTGGTAGTTGATTCATGAAGTCGTCAAGGCTAAAAGCCGTAGTTTCCCTAAACATGCAATCACTCATTGAGTTAGGTGAATTATTGCCACGGTGACTTAATACTGTATCGAATAAGATTTTTTCTCTATCCTCGTCATTAATAATAATTTTTGTTTCGCGCAAATCTCCTGTCGCTGTGTTATACGAAATATGAGTGTTGCCGGTTCCTGTATGGGCATATATGGTGTTATTCACTACTGATTTCCTGAAATAATAAGCGAAAGTTTTATCTTTTTCGTTGGCTTTTGGTCTGCATGGATGTATAAACGGTTCAGCAATTTCAACCTCATTTGTTATTGTGTTTATTTTAAACGCAGCATCACCATAGCACGGTAAGAACCACGCATATCCGTTGACGCAATTTACAGACCAGTAATCGCCAATAGCCCACTCATTGGGAATTTCAATTTCGGTAGCGCCTTTTTCAGGATGCCACTTAATAACAGTGCCTTCACTATGGCTCGATGCAATCCAGAAATAATCGCCGTCAAAACAAATATCATCGTAACCATTGTTTTTACTCGGGATTTCAATTACTGTTGATTTATATGTATCCATATCAAATGCAACAACCGCATTAGCACTATAAACAGGTAAGTATATTTTGTTGCCGTCTGCGCACCCGGCATCAAAAAACAATTTTTTATTGTTAGTGTCAAGTGAGCTTACTTTTGGTACATAGTCAGAATAATGTGATAACGCACCTGTTGTTGTATCCAACCTTATAATCGCCGGGTATGTAAAACCACAGAAAAAGATATTGTTACCATAAACATATGCAAACGAAAATTTGTTGTTTCTGGCACTGCCCAAATCAGCAAAGCACAAGGTTTCAAAACTGTCATTTTTTTTGTCGTACACTCCAATATAATCAGCACATGACGGGGCAAAATATAATTTGCCGTCATATTCAACAATTTTCGCAAATATCGGTTCGGCAAAAAAGGTCGTGTTCGGTATTGCTCCAATGTATTTTGTCTGCCAATCATACTCGCTAAATTTAAACAAAGCATTCATATTGCGTGGAATGAACCAAAAATCCGAACCATCATAATATTGGTTTTCAAACGCAATAGCGATACAACTTGTTTTGTGCAATAACAAGTCTACATTACTCATCATCACCGGCTTGCCCGTCACCTCATACATTGCCACCAGCGAGCTCATATCCCCATAATACGCATCCGTCCACGCCAGCGCCCTGTGCAAATCCGGTGTATCATCATATATGCCCCAGCCCTCGGCGCGATACTCTTTGACGATATTTTTATATTCCTCGGCAAGCTGCGGGCGCATACTCGCATACGTTGCTTCATTCAAAGGATGCGGACGCCACCAGAGAACAACGTCATCGCGCCCGCGGAATGTATCTAACACAGAGCGCAGCTTTTTCAAATACCGCTCATTGCCCGCCAAAAGCGAACCGACACTCGTGTTATAAAAGATGACTTTCTTATTTTCTCCGCCTTGCGGAGTTATCAACCGCGCCCATGCCTCCGGCAGCTTGAAGTCCTCGCGCTTTGAATTGATCACCTTGTCAAATTTCGGGCTGCCGAGCGCGATAAACTTATCTTCCGGCTTGCCTAAACTGTCGCCGTATGCCTCGCGAAACACACGGACATATCTGTCTCTTACCGCCTCCGACTGGACGATTACCTTGTGCGCGTACACACAGCCCGCGACCGTGCAAAAATGCTCCTCTACATGGTCTCCCGTCGCCACAAAATATGGGACATACACAAGCAAATCCGTCAAGCCTCGCAGCCTCTCGCAATAAAACGCCGGATGCACGCTCGTCACATAGTTTCCCGCGTCATACGGATTAAACGTAAATATCACATCAGGCCGCCGCGCTTCGATGTCATATGTCTGCCAGTCTGTACATTCAATATAATCGGGATAAAATTTTGAACCTTCAAATATCGTCTTATCAGCGCGTCCGTCTGCCCCGCGCTCGACATACGGAATAGGAATCCAATATGCGTCGCAGGCCGGGTCGTCCTTTGCCGCGAGGTATATAGATTCTATACTGTCGCTCATGCTCGCTTTGTAGCTTAAAAATACGGCTTCTATTTTTGTCGGCTTCAACTCGTTTTTTACGCTGTTTTCTATGAGTATCAGCTTTTTCCGCAGTTGTTTCTCAGGACGCTCCGACAGTTCGCCGCCCGACGCCTTAAAAAGCAGCTCGCAATATTCCTCAAGCAGCGTGACCGTTTGCGTCCCCTCTCCCATGATGGATTCGATATACTCTCCCACGCCGATCGCGCCCTCCTGGCAGTCCGCATAAAGCCCTGCCGATTGCGCGGAATACAGCGTTTGCAGTATGTCGAGTATTTGCCTCTGCTGATGTTTTCGCATTATCAACTCTCCGTGTTTTTTATGCCGCTAAGCCTCCGTGCCTTTTGCTTAATGTTTTTGCTAAGCTCGCATCTTATCCCTGTCCCATGTCCCTGTCCGTTTTCACCGCGACCACTTCCATAGACCCATTATAATACTCGGAAATCTGATAGTCAACCGGCATGAGGTTCTGTTTGCTCGTCCGTTCTGTTATCAATAATATCAATAACATCTTTAATCTCTTCCAGCAAGTCATTTTCAGACGGCAGATAAAGCTCATATTTGCTGGTCAGAATGTGCGCATTGTCTTCCGGCAGAGTGACTTTAGCCAACAAATCATTTTTTGCAGTGCAAAGCAATATGCCGACTGTAGGGCTCTCGTCAGGCAGCTTTTCATAGCGGTTATAATAATTGACATACATCTGCAATTGCCCTAAATCCTCATGATTAAGCTTGTGAGTCTTTATTTCGATAACTACAAAGCAGCGAAGCAAACGATTGTAAAAAATCAAGTCTGCAAAAAACTCGTCATCATCAAGCAATATGCGCTTTTGCCGAGCAACAAATGCAAATCCATTGCCGAGTTCAAGTAAAAACTCCTGTAAATGGTTTATTAGCGCCGATTCTATATCTTCTTCGTAATACTTCGCTTCACGTTTTAGACCAAGGAACTCCAGATACATTGGGTCTTTTATTACTTCACTTGGCATCTCTGGGGTGCGCTGTTTGCGGGCGACTGCAAGTACAGCCTCTTTATCGTTACTTAAAAGTAACCGTTCATATAGAAGTGAGTTTACTTGACGTTCTGTCTCACGTGCCGTCCATGCGTTATTTACTGATTCCAATTCGTAATATTCACGCTTATATTTATCATCTATGGCGATTAATTGGCGGTATTGCGACCAATTCAACTGTGGGCGTACATCAAGTGCATTCGGATAAACACGATAGAATTTCCTCGCCCGCTCTAATTGCCTTTGGGAAAAGCCATTTCCAAACTCAGTTTCGAGTTTTTTTGAAAGGTCGCGAATCAAATATTCGCCATACTCCGCACGGTTTTGCCCACATTGTTCCTCAACGAAAATGCGCTCACCCAAATGCCAGTACATCATCATCCGTGCAAACTCGACGCTGCGAACAGCATTGCTTCGAGCGTTAATGATAATATCCCGTATGTCATTGTAAAAAGCTTTGTTTGATAATTGCAAATCATTCATTGGTTCATCGTCCATTGCGTCCGCATGTGGACGGAGTCTCTTTCACGCAATTGCGTCCGCATGTGGACGCAATCTCTTTCTCAATTAATGCCATGCGTGGCAACAATCATCCAGATTTCGCATCTTATCCCTGTCCCATGTCCCTGTCCGTTTTCACCGCGACCACTTCCATAGACCCATTATAATACTCGGAAATCTGATAGTCAACCGGCATGAGGTAGTTGCGCTCGAGCAGCATATATAAAGACTCCCTCGAAAAATAATTCAGATGAAACGGCTGGCGGCGCATGGCGTCGTCGTGACCCACAACGCACGAAAACGCGCTCTCAAACGACGGCGTAGATATCCACAAAGCCCCGTCGTCAGACAGCAGCGACTCAGCCTTTGCCAGCGCCTTGTCGGGGTCGCTGACATGCTCGAGCACATCTCCCATGATTATTATATCCCATTTTCTATCCGATTCAAACTCGTTCCAATCCGCCGTTTGTACGTCCAAGCCAAATTTGCGCTTTGCTTCCTCGACATGCCGCTCGATTACATCAATGCCGAATATCTCATAACCCATTTCACGTGCGGCAAGCAAACATTCGCACGCGCCAATGCCGACCTCCAAAAGCGACATACCGGAGGCAAAGCCGCCCATCCTGATATTTGACAAAACCTTTGAATAGTACGCAAAGCGGCCTGTGTTTGGGCTTCTCGGCCCCGTGTTGTGCAAAAACAGTTTTTCGGGATAATCCCGCGCAAACATATGATGGCACATCTCGCAATACATCCACATACGGATAGGGTTAAAAAACTCATTGAACGCGTCGGCTTCCGCCATACAGTAGCACCACCGAGCAGTACCCTCCGCTCCGCACAGCGGGCATACGGTGTTTTCCTTTTCATCTTTCAATCCATGAAAGACATATTTGTTGGCGGATTGTGCATTTTTCGAGAGCGCGGCCATGATATCCGGCTTTGCGTTAAACGCGCTGTAATACAAATCATAAGCCGTCTGCGGGTCTCCCGTCATGTTTGATATCCGCGCTATCTGATAATGGCAAAACGGCATCAGCTCCTTGTTTTTCTCAAGGCTCAAAAGTATCTCAAGAGCCTGCTCATAGCTCCCCTCTCGCACGAGTTCTACTGCTTTGTTAAATTGCTCCACAGGATTTTGCATGGCGCTTCCTCCTTTTGTACTTTCCCGATTTGTTTCTGCCGCTATCTCTAATTGCTTATCAACAAGCTCCGGGTCTGCCGATATGACCTCGCTGTCTGTGAGCGCGCCCTCGTCTTGCAGCTTGCCCTTTAGCTCTGTCAGCACCTTGTGAGCTTCCCCGTGCTTATCCTTGCCGTTTAAAGCAACGCCCAAGTAATAACGAAAATCAAGGTCGCTCGGAAACTCGGCAAACGCCTCACGGCACAGCTCTTCAAGCTCCATAGCCTTTTTTGGCAAAACATCATAGTTCATAATAATACGTTTGTACGCCTTGTTTTTCAAACCCGGCAGCAGTTTTTTATCGCCGCCGCCTGTGATCGCCTCATAAAACAGCTCTTCGGCTTCGGCTATGCTTGCCGCGTCGCTTTTTGTCATCAGCGAGTCGGCAAGGTAGACCATCAGGTTTAAATCACCCGGCTCATCTGAAAGCCCCGCCCGCAGAAGCGCAATATTGCGCCCGGCCTTATCCGTTTCTTCAAGGGCGGAATTTGAGTAGCCCGTGTGGATAATCGTTATCTCGTCCACATGCGCGATATTTTCCGATGGAATATCAATATGCTCATGGATTCTGCCAACATAACGCGCAAAGCTGCTAAACACGCGCTCCTGATCTTGTATGGAAAAGGGTTTCCCGCTTTCGTCCACATGTGCTATCGGAAAATTTAAAGCCTTATATTTTCCGCGCGCCTGCGGGTCTGCCTGTATCTTTTTTAAGATTTGCGCGAGCTTTTTCGCGTCCTTGCCGCTCATGTACTCGTCCGCGTCGAGAAAAGCCACCCAGTTTCCCCTGGCGTTTTCGAGCGCGAAGTTTTTGGCTGCCGAAAAATCGTTTACCCATTCAAAACGCAGGACTTTTGCGCCCATCTGTTCTGCTATCTCGATTGTGCGGTCAGTTGAACCTGTGTCCACCACAATCTGCTCAAAGGCTATGCCCTTTGCCCAGCTTAGCGCCGTTTCGATGTTTTTCTCTTCGTTTTTGACTATCATGCACTGGGAAAGCCTCACCATCGCAAAGACCATTTCTTTCCGGCAGCAACAAACCTAAAAATGCCGCCTTTTAACAAAATCATAAGTATTCCGCTTCGCGGTGACTGCGTTACTTTTCTCTTCTTTTGCCGCTTAGTTTTGAAATCATATTGAGCCAGTTTTCCAAAAATTTATCCGTGCTAAAGCGCGGCGCGGATAAATAGCAGTTTTCGCTCATTTCTCTTTGCTTCTTTGCGTCCTGAAAGTAATCTACCAGCTTTTTGGCAAATTGATCCGCATCATAGCGGGTTATTAAATATCCGGTCTTGCCGTTTTCAATTATATCGGACGGTCCGTATTTTATATCAAAGGCAACCGCCGGGCAGCCGTTGCAAATGCTTTCAACCAATGTAAGCCCATATCCCTCCGCCCAGCTTGTCATTATAAATAACACGGCCTTCCGGTATATGGCAATGGCGTCATCGGTATAACCCATAAGGAAAATATTGTTTTCCATACCAAGCTCTCTTATGCGGGCGGCGATTTTTTCTTCCTCGGGGCCTCTTCCATATATCTCGAGCTTTATGTCCGGCAAGGCTCTTGCCGCCGTGCTGAAAATATCTACCGCCGCTTCTACCATCTTTTCCGGCAAAAGCCGCGCTACTATAACGGCTTTTTTTGTATCACGCTCATCAAAGCCTGTTTTTGTGATTTCATACGGGTATGGATGGGGTATGACAAAAACGCTTTCGCTGTTGCCGTACATATTCGTAAAATCATCCCGTGCCGCCTTTGTTAGCATAACAGTGCCGTCAAATACCGCCGGATTGTTGCATAGATACTCATAGAACATTTGCGGCTCGCTGTGCGGGTCATAGGCATCTTTTAGGAAAATGCTGTGGACGACAGTCGCCTTTGCCGCGTTAGTGATTTTTTCATCAAGCATCCCCGCTATTTCTGCCGTCAGCCCGTCCTCAAAAACCAATAAATGAAATTTTCCGTCCTCTTTTGAGCTTATCATATGTGACAGGCAAATAGCCGCAAGTTCGTTATTATCCTTGCACCTTGCGCTCACATCACCGTTTTCGTCATAAACAAGCAGCTCTAAAAGCGCGGCATTTTCAACCTGTACACCCTTATAAATTTCGTCCGTATAGCTGTAAAATCCCTCCATGCACAATTTTCCGTCTGTTGTGTAATATTTTATCGTGTATGATTTCGCGTCGGTGCGTTCGCCGCCGTTAGCGTCTATATCGTCGGTATATTCGCGGATATTGTTCAAATATCCCCAATCATCGTAGAGCACTTCTTTTGTTTTTTCACCGCCGCAAAAATGCCTTTCCATTCGCAGCGACCCGTTATAGCCCGTATAGAAATCCTGCCGCACTAAATCTTTACCGTCAAAAACATCATGTAAAGCCTCCGACGACTTAACATATCTAAACCCGTCGTCTTGCCCGCGATAACGCGCCTTGTTTTCAAGGCCGTCCTTATATGATTTTTGAAAATAGTCGTATATATTGATTATTCGCGTACCCGGACTCATGATTTCCTGACTGCCCGAAAATGTTTTAAGCCACACCTCTGTTTGCCTTTGGCTAATATCAGGCATACATGTCAAAATCATGGACTTGTAGCCCAGACGCTCTTCCATGAGCTTTATCTTGTTGAAAATGCTGTTGAAAAAGCCTGTCCGCTTGGGGATAATGCTCGTGAGAATGAAGATTGACTCGATCTTGTCCAAATCCTCTTTTGTGAGCGATGTGCCGTAAAGCGTCTCGGCGGATTTTGATGATTGTCCGGGCGATTTCTGATTTGCGCTTCCCGCTTCCCTCTGCGCACCATTTTTAAGATTCAGCAAGTTTTTGATTTCTTCTATCCGTTGGTCTGCCGGGTTTAGTATCGCATATTGCCCCAGCAGCTTTTTTGCGTCATCTATCTGGCCGCACTCAATCAAATTTCGCATTATATCAAGGAGGGCGAGCGCTTCTTTCTCAAATTCTTCAAGGCGCGATGATTTTTTCGCTATGTATGCGGCGGGTTCGTCGCCGCCGGCGGCTATGTCCCCAGCGGACGGAGCGGACTCTTTGCCGGAGAGCAGCTTTGCCCTTTCCATAGCCTCACGCATAATACCCAAAGCATCACAGTCTTTTGCCGCGTCTGCGATAGCCATGAGTTCTTTAATGCTGTTCATGTTTTGTATTTTTGGCGCGATTTTTCCTAACACCTTGCCGGCCAATTCATAATCTTTTCTTTTATTCAGCGCCGCCGCATAATAGCATATAAGCAAAATATCGTCCGGGTAGTCGCGGAACGCTCTTTCTCCCATTTTCTCATATTCCTGATTTATCTCCGGGTCATCCGCATATTTTTCCAAAAAGTACGCATATGCCTTTTTCCTTATCTCAGGCGCGATCGCGGCGCGGCTCTTGATGATTTCCCAAAATAACCCCTCCGCCTCCGCCGCGTTTTCCGAAACTCCCGAACCTACGAGAGAATCCGCCAAATACGCTTTCATGTTTATATCGTCCGGTCTTTCGCAAAGCTCCGCCCGCAGTATGTCAATATTTCTCGCCGACTTGCCTGTCCTGTCATACGCGCTTTGCGTATAGCCCGTATGCATGATTTTTATATCCCGCGTATACAAAGTGCTCGCGGAGCCGATTTTGAAATGCTCGTGTATGCGCCCAATATAGCGCATTTGCGGCAGATTTCTAAACAGCCTCGCCTGTTCCCCCTCTATGATTGGGATTTTTTCATCACTGAGCTGAATCCACGGGCAGCACACCGCAAGATAACGCTCGCGCAAAGCCCTGTCGCCTTGAATCTTTTCCAAGATCGGCAGCACTTTTCCGGCGTCCTCCGGCTCAAAATATTCATCGGCGTCAAGAAACGCTATCCAGTTTCCCGCCGCCTGCTCTATGGCATAATTTTTTGCGGCGGCAAAGTCTTTGATCCACTCAAAATGATAGACCTTCGCGCCCATTTTCTCGGCTATTTCTACGGTGCGGTCAGTTGAACCTGTGTCTACGACTATTTGCTCAAAAGCTATGCCCCTCGCCCAGCCAAGAGCTTTTTCGATATTTTGTTCTTCGTTTTTCACTATCATGCACTGCGACAGCCGCACCCCCTGTTTTACGGCGGCGGGCAAGTCTTTCATCTTCATTATTTTGTGCGCAAGCTCATCTGCCTTGCAGTCTTTCGCCGCCCGCTCAATGAGCAAGAGGTCTTTTGAGTCGCTCATATCATATATCTTAGAGAGCAGCTCTGCCGCCTCATCGGGGCTCAAGCCTTGCTCCATGAGCGTAGCAATGTACGGGCGCAGTATAGCAATATTTTGCTTATCCATCGTGAGAAGATTCCCCGCGTATTTTATGACAAGCTCGGTATCTCCGAGTCCTTGCGCGGCAAGCACCATCTGCCCCGGCAAAAGTGCCCTCACTTCATTATTCATCGCCGCCAAGACGACCCCTGCGCTATTGTTGACCTTTGCCTCGCACTCGGTAAGTATGTCGAGCGCAGCCTGCCAGTCTCCCTTTTTGTTTAACGCGGCTGCGCGGTAGCACATAATTTTGCCGTCGTCAGGATATTCCAAAAACGCTTTTTCGCTTATTTTTTCATACATCGGGTCTGTGTCGGGGCTTTTTATGTATCTGTCCAAAAAGTGCGCATATGCTTTCTTTTTCCGCTCCGCCTGAATGGTTATATCGCTGTTTACTACTTCTGTGTAGAGTTTTTCTATCTCTTTTAATATTTCTTCCGCCGCCGGTGCGTCGGAGTGCCCTGCCGTGCCTGTAAGGTAAGCCGAATTTAGAGCCTCAGCAAGATATGCCTTTGCTTCTATGTTCTTTGGGTTCTTCAAAAGCTCGGCTCGCAGCATTTCTATATTCCGGCTCGCTTTGCCTGTCTGCACAAAAGATTCGGTGGTATATCCTGTGTGCATTATCTGAAAATCTTCCGTGCTTACGACGTTTTTGACCTCAAGGCTGAGCTTTTCATGAATACTTCCCACATAACGCACCTCGGGCAGATTGCGGAATATACGTTCCTGCACAAGCACTTGCATCGTTTTGCCCTCATCGCCTATTTGAATCCACGGGCAGCATACCGCAAGGTAACGCTCGCGCAAATCCCTGTCGGCTTGAATATGCCGCAATAAGGGCATTACTTTTTTTGCATCACTTGCCGTTATGTACTCATCGGCGTCGAGAAAAGCTATCCAGTTTCCAGTCGCCTGCTCTATGGCATAATTTTTTGCGGCGGCAAAGTCTTTGATCCACTCAAAATGATAGACCTTCGCGCCCATTTTCTCTGCTATTTCTACGGTGCGGTCAGTTGAACCTGTGTCTACGACTATTTGCTCAAAAGCTATGCCCCTCGCCCAGCCAAGAGCTTTTTCGATATTTTGTTCTTCGTTTTTCACTATCATGCACTGCGATAAACGAACTCCGTCGCCGCTTCGTAATTTCGCACTCTGTGCGATTTTCCTTTTTTTGTTTTTCTTTTTAGCCATATGCGAGCTTCCCTCTTTTATGACAGCCTTATGTTAATTTATGTTAAAATTATGATACCATATACACACCTCCAATACAAGCACAAACCCCTGTATTGCTATTTCTTTAATAACGGCTGTTGTTACCATTTCGATCCTTGCGCTCAAGGTTAGTAGGAATAAAAACAGGTGACAATTGTTGCTGTATGATGTATAATATATGTACAGTGTATGTAAAGGAGTGATTTTAATGACATCTCAAACAACGCAAGTTACTTTCCGCACAGAGGAATCCCTAAAAAAAGATGCAGAAATACTTTTTAGCCGAATTGGGTTAAACATGACAACCGCCTTAAATGTGTTTCTTCGCCAAGCCGTCACGGATCAGGCCATTCCCTTTCGGCTTAAGGCTTCTCCTTTGTTAGATTTTTCCCAAATGTCCGAGACTGAAAAAAATGCCGAAATCCAAAAAGGCTTTGACAGTATGCGGGCAGGCAGAGTCCTTTCGTCAGAACAGATAAAACAAAACATAAAAAGGAAATATGGGCATGACATGGAAAATTGAATATACGGAAGATGCGGAGCGTGATTTGGACGACATTTACGAATACTATTCATCTGTACGCTTGGAAACATCTTTTGCAGCAAAGCTGATAAACAAACTCCTCCAAGCCGCCGATTCGCTTGAAACCATGCCTTTTCGCTTCCCGGCATATCCCAATGAGCCGTGGAAATCAAACGGGCTTCGCACCTTGTATAAGCATAATTACGTCATTCTTTACCTGCCTGACGAAGCTATCAATGTTGTTTCTATTATCCGCATAATGTACGGCGGGCGCGACATTGACAAACATTTAATTTGATATACCAACAATAAGAGAACCGCCGGTCGGTGCCGCCAAGCCCGAAACGTGCGGTTCCCTTACTAAAGAGGGTTATCGTGATTATCCTAAGAGTTGGAGGACTCCTTGAGGCAGCGCGTTTGCTTGCGCGAGCATTGCCGTAGACGCCTGGAATAATATATTGTTCTTAGTAAACTCTGTCATCATCTTTGCCATATCAGCGTCGCGGATGCGGCTTTCGGCTGCGGCAAGGTTTTCTGCCGAGTTGTCGAGGTTTTGAATCTTAAACTCGAGGCGGTTTTGGACGGCTCCGAGCGTTGCGCGGTTGATCGAGAGGCTGTTTATGAAGTTGCCGACTGTGGTGATTGCCGCCGATGCTGCAGGCTGTGACGCTATATCCGCTGTAAATTCGCCGAGAGCCAAGATTTCAAATTCCGTGACGTCGCCTTCGTTCGCGCCCGTTTGCAGTGAAAACGGGCGGCCAAATATTGTCATATCGTTAAATTTGACTCTGTCCGTGATTTGTCCGAGCTCGTCTTTAAGCTGTGAAAATTCCAAGTTCAGGGCATTGCGGTCAATCGCGTCGTCATTTGTTCCGTTTGCCGCTTGAACTGCCAGCTCACGCATACGCTGAAGCATACCGTGCGCCGACTGGAGCGCGCCCTCCGCTGTTTGTACGAGCGAAATGCCGTCTTGCGAGTTGCGTGACGCCATGTTGAGACCGCGAATCTGTGTACGCATTTTCTCGGATATCGCAAGTCCTGCCGCGTCGTCCGCCGCACGGTTTACGCGATAACCGGAGCTGAGTTTTTCTACGTTCTTTCCGATGTTACCGTTGTTGATGTTGTACTGTCTGTGGCTGTTTTGAGCCGTAATGTTGTTTTGAATACGCATAATAAATGCACGCTTCCTTTCTTTTCTTTGACCCGGCCGGAGTTATTCCTTTACTCCTTGACCGATCTCCTTGGTAATTTAGTGTGCATCCTTGCATATTCATTTTTGCTTTCATCTAAGATTATCGCAACTTTGGCGGAGAACTTTATAGTTTACTTAAAATTTTTTTCAAAAGAGCCTTTTTGCTGCTTGCATCTTGTCAAAGAAGCCATAAGCGGGTATAATATATTGCAGAAACGAGGAGTCATTATGTGCAGTCAGTCAACCTTAAATGAAATAACAAGCAAGGTCGCCAAAACAGCCAGAGATTGCTTTGGTGAAAAGCTGCATAAGGTTATCCTTTACGGTTCCTATGCCCGTGAGGATTATAATAATGAATCCGACATTGATATCATGATATTGGCTGATATTGCGCGGGAAAGCTGCGGGCATGAGTACGGCAAGCTCAACACTTTTGTCAGCAGGTTGGGGCTGGAGCATGATATTGTAATATCTGTTGATATAACAGACATTGTAACTTTCAACAAGTATGTCAACGATTTACCTTTCTATATGAACTTGCAACAGGAAGGGGTTGTATTGAGTGCTTAACGAAAACATTGCGGCGCTCATACGATACCGTGTCGAGCAAGCGCGTGAATGCCTTGAATCAGCGATACGCGAGAGCGATTCCGGCGTTTTTAAATCAGCCGCCAATCGTTCGTATTACTGTATTTTTCATGCAATGCGCGCTGTATTGGCGTTGGAACAATTCGACTCTAACAAACATTCCGGCGTGATTTCCACATTCCGGCAACGGTATATAAAAACCGGACTCTTTAAAACGGAGCTGTCTGACATAATTCAAAGTTCCTTCCATAATCGAGGCAAAAGCGATTATGAGGATTTTTTCGTTATATCAAAAGAAGAAACCGCTCAGCAGATCGAAAACGCAAAAACCTTCCTTGCGGCGGTGGAAGCCTATATCAAAACCTTGAAATGAGAGCGAGTATGAATAAGATAAATAAAATAAATAAGATAAAAGTGTATCAGCCGGAATACTACAAATATTTTGAATGTTCGGGCAGCGAGTGCTCCCTCAGCTGCTGCAGCCAAAACTGGCATATACTGATTGATAAGGCAACATACGATAAATATGTGTCTCACAGCGGCGGCGACCGGGATAAAATCTTGGAAGCTATCAAGGTCATATCTGACGATCCTTTCAAAGCCGTGATACTAAAAGACAAATCAGGAGACTGCAGGATGCTAAATGAAAGCAAACTTTGCAGCCTGCAGCTCAAATACGGCCATGACTTTCTGAGCAAAACATGCAGAACATACCCCCGAAAAGCCTATCTTATCGCGGGAGATACCGAAAGATTTTTCGAGCTTTCGTGCGAGGTTGTGGTAAACAAGGCTCTGTTTAATAAAAATATTATGAAGTTTGAAGAAGTAATAATCGAAACTGACGGCCCGATGGAATACAGTGCCAGATTAGAGCCCGAAAAATACATTCCCGCGCCCGTGTCGTCGCCGGACGGTTTTTCGCTTTTCTGGAAACTTAGAACCGCCTCCATAGCCATAATCCAAAACAGGCAATACAAAATAAAAATCAGGATGCTCATACTTTGCCTGTTTATACAGGAAATAGACCAGCTCCTGCAATCCGGTCAAATTGGCGGCGCGGCGCGGCTTGCCGACGACTATGTCCGGCGTATTGATACGGGATATTTTGACGACTTATCCCGGCAAATGCCTGACGGTTTTGCAAAAGACACGGACGTAACCTTGAGTATTTTAAAAGAAATGGGGCAAAAAGGCGATAAACACTTTGACCGATATTTAAAAGAGTGCTTGCAGGGTTTTAAAATCAATGATTTTGACCTGCCGCCCTCCGATGGCTTTGCCGATGATTATATAAAATACTACAATCTGTATTTTTCCGACAGGGAATACATATTTGAAAACTATATCACCCACAATATCTTATCCGACGGGTTTCCGTTCAATTATAAACATGAGGGCAGCGTGGTAAACAGCTTTGCCGGGCTCATGGCAAAGCATGACCTTATCGAATTTCTTCTTGTCGGCTTGTGCCGGCACCGGTCAAAGTTTAGCAAGAAAAGCGTCATTGAATGTATCGTTTGTTTTTCGCGAGGCTATGACCACGATATGAAAGGCTATCTTTCGATGGGTTAACGCACCCGCAACAGGACGGCGACGAACGCACCGCCGCCGTAGCCCCACATCACAATACACAGGCTCACAAATCAATAACCCGGGCGTTGCCGTCCGGGTTATTGTTGCGCACTTGCGTTTTTCTTTTAGTTTATGCCGCTTTTGATGTTTGCGTCTGGCTATCATTAACCCAAGAGCTGCAATACACTTTGCGGTATGGCGTTGGCTTGGGCCAACATTGATGTTGATGCCTGGAACAGTATGCTGTTTTTCGTAAACTCAGTCATCATCTTTGCCATGTCTGCGTCGCGGATGCGGCTTTCAGCGGCCTGGAGGTTTTCGGCTGAGTTGTCCAGGTTCTGGATTTTGAACTCAAGGCGGTTTTGGATAGCTCCGAGATTTGCTCTTGTCGTTGAGAGAGTGTTGATTGCGTTTCCGACAGCCGTTATGGCAGATGATGCAGCACCTTGCTCGTCAATCTTGACGTCCGCTATGCTTCCCAAATCGCCGATAGTAAATGTGGTCACATCTCCCTCGTTCGCGCCCGACTGAATGTTGAAAGGCTGATTGAATATCGTCATGTCGTTGAACTTAACTGTCGTGGAGATTTGGGAGAGCTCGGTGTTGAGCTGGGAAAATTCCAGATTCAGAGCGTTGCGGTCAAGTTCCGCGTTGGTGCCGTTTGCTGACTGGACAGCCAGCTCGCGCATACGCTGCATGATACCGTGAGCTACTTGCATTGCGCCTTCGGCCGTTTGTACTAAGGAGATACCGTCTTGCGAGTTTTTGCTTGCCATGTTGAGTCCGCGAACTTGGGTTCTCATTTTCTCGGAGATTGCAAGTCCTGCGGCATCGTCCGCCGCGCGGTTTACGCGGAAGCCTGAGCTGAGTTTTTCTACGTTTTTGCCGATTTGTCCGTTGTTGATTCCATACTGTCTGTGGCTGTTGATAGCTGTGATGTTATTGTTGATACGCATTTTCTTAAATCCTTTCTTTTTGTCCGGGAGTGTCCTTACTCCTCGGTGTTTGTGTTTTTTGTTTTTTTATTTCATATACCCTGTCCGGGGCGCGCATCCCATTCGGGGTGTTATGACGAGGTTTGTTTTGCCTTTCTTTGTGATGTGTCTTTGTGTTTGTTTTTGCGCTTCTGTTATATATATCGGTTCATGGCAAAAATACTTTAGCGTTTTTTTTATATTTTTTTTATAAATATTGACACGTAATATATTACGTGTTATCCTGTAATTGCAAATGGGAGGCTATCAAATGAAAAGCTACTCTTCAAGGGAAGTTATTCAAATGCTTATCGCGGACGGTTGGTATAGATACGGTTGTGTCGGAGATCATCACCATTTCAAGCATCCGGTCAAAAAAGGAAAAGTCACTGTAACCCACCCCAAGAAAGATATACCGCTCCCGACATTAAGAAACATTGAGCGGCAATCAGGCATCAATTTTCCATAACGCTTATTTGCCCTATGTTAAATTTTGGAGGTTTATCAGTATGAGAGACACTTATGTTTACCCTGCTATTTTAATTTATACCGATAAAGGGATTTCTATCGAATTTCCCGATTTGCCCGGCTGCCTCCCTTGTGCCGACACATCGGAGGAAGCCGCAAAAAACGCAAGAGAGGCAATGGGCTTACATCTTTGGAGCATGGAACAAGACGGCGATGTTATACCTGCCCCGACATCAATAAATGAATTAAAATATTCGTCCGGTGAAATCCTGTTGCTTGTCGAGGTGTTTATGCCGCCTATTAGAGATAGGCTAAATAACAAGTTTGTTAAAAAAACCTTATCAATCCCACAGTGGCTAAACGCACAGGCAGAGCATTCCGGCGTAAACTTTTCTCAAATTCTGCAACAGGGATTAAAAGAATATTTGAGCATTGCAAAATAAGTCCATTAGTAGGTTTCGGCTTGCTTATCTGTTATAAGCGGCCATAAAATCATTCCTCCCCGATCAGTTGCGTCATCCATGCGCAAACGATCGGACGCTCCGCATCCATGCTCCGCTCTCGGAATGATTTCTATGACCGCTTCATAAATTTTGCAAATCAAAATAACTACAGCCCGGATCGTACGATCTGGGCTGTAGTCTGCGCGCTGTGGTTCTATCCGGATCTCGCCGCCAATGCGGCGTCGTTCCTACGGTTGCTCCGGCTTTAGCCGACCCAGCCGGCGCCAGCCGGCTCAGCCGCATCAGCGGCCGTATCTACCCCAGGAGCTGTAACACTCCTTGCGGCAGGGCATTCGCCTGCGCTAACATTGCCGTAGACGCCTGGAAGAGGATGTTGTTTTTCGTAAATTCCGTCATCATCTTTGCCATGTCTGCGTCACGGATACGGCTTTCGGCGGCCTGGAGGTTTTCGGCTGAGTTGTCAAGATTCTGGATCTTAAACTCAAGACGGTTCTGAATGGCTCCGAGATTTGCTCTTGTCGTAGACAGGGAGTTGATTGCTTTTCCGACGGCCGTTATTGCGGATGATGCTGCACCTTGACTTTTAATGTCTCCGCCGACTTTTTCCAAAGTGCCGATAGTGAATGTGGTCACATCTCCCTCGTTCGCGCCCGACTGAATGCTGCGCGTTGCGCCGAAAATCGACATGTCGTTGAACTTAACGGTCGTGGAGATTTGAGTTAGCTCTGCGTCGAGCTGGGTGTATTCCAAATCTAACGCGCCGCGGTCAAGTTCCGCGTTGGTGCCGTTTGCCGACTGGACAGCCAGCTCGCGCATACGCTGCATAATGCCGTGAGCTACTTGCATCGCGCCTTCCGCTGTCTGTACGAGCGAGATACCGTCTTGTGAGTTTTTGCTTGCCATATTGAGTCCGCGTATTTGGGTACGCATTTTCTCGGATATCGCAAGTCCGGCAGCGTCGTCCGCCGCACGGTTTACGCGGAAACCGGAGCTGAGCTTTTCGACGTTTTTGCCGATGTTGCCGTTGTTGATTCCGTATTGCCTGTGGCTGTTGATTGCTGTGATGTTGTTGTTAATACGCATTGTTTTCGCTTCCTTTCATTTGCCCGGGAGTGTCCTTACTCCTCGGTTTTTAGTGTTGATGCTTACTTGAATGTTTTATCTCATAAATCTCGTCAGGGGCGCGCATCCCATCGGAGTTATATGACTTTTGTATTGCCCGGGTATCTGTGCTGCTTTTGGGCTTTTTGGTGAACGCAAAATGGTCTCGGACTTTTTCGTCCGAAACGCGAGATGCAGATACCGAGCGACCTTGCTCTTCCGCCTCAACGCGTCCTTGCGTCTGAATAAATTTTGCGCCTTTTTCGCGCTTCTATATGAAGTATCGGTATTTATTTCAAATACTTTAGCAAGTTTAGCACATTTTTTTGCAATTTGCAAGAAATATTTTAAAAATTTTTACGAAATTTTTACATCGCGGAGCGGTGGGCGAGGTAGCTTTCCAAAAAGCCGTCTATCTCGCCGTCCATGACAGCGTTTATGTTGCCGTTCTCATGCCCCGTGCGGTTGTCTTTCACCAAAGTATACGGCATAAAAACATATGAGCGGATTTGGCTGCCCCACTCGATTTTCATCTGCTCGCCCTTTATGTCGCTTATTTTATCAAGATGCTGGCGTTCTTTGATCTCAAGAAGTTTTGAACGCAGCATACGCATTGCGACCTCGCGGTTTTGATGCTGGCTGCGCTCCATCTGGCAAGCCACGACAAGGCCGGTCGGCAAATGCGTGATACGGATCGCGCTTTCGGTTTTGTTGACGTGCTGGCCTCCCGCTCCCGACGCACGAAACGTGTCTATTTTCAAGTCCTCGCTTCGTATCTCAAGCTCTAAATCGTCCGATATGAGAGGCGCCACTTCAATAGCGGCAAACGATGTATGACGCCGCCCCGATGAATCAAACGGCGAAATCCGCACCAAGCGGTGCACGCCGTTCTCGCTTTTCAAAAGCCCGTAGGCGTTTTCACCGTCAATCTGAATAGACGCAGACTTTATGCCCGCTTCTTCACCGTCAAGGCAGTCTAAGAGCTTATATTTCATGCCGTGCCGCTCCGCCCAACGCGTGTACATACGATAAAGCATTTGAACCCAGTCTTGCGCCTCCGTGCCCCCCGCCCCGGCGTGAAACGACATGATCGCCGGGGAGTTATCATACTCACCCGCGAGCAGCACAGAAAGCCGCGCACTTTCGAGAGCTTTCTCAAACGCGGCAAGCTCGGCTTCGATTTCCGGGATAAGGCTCTCGTCGCTTTCTTCGGAGCCCATCTGACACAGCGTTTGCACGTCTTTCCACGCGCTGCTTAATTTCTCATAAGCCTCGAGCTTGCGCTTTGCCTGCTTTATCTGCTGCAAGACTTTTTGGGAGTTTTCAAGGTCGGTCCAAAACCCGCTTTGTCCGCTCTCCTCTTCAAGCCGCAGGACTTCGGCTCTGACATCGTCAAGCCTCAGTGCCTGTCCGAGACCGTCAAGCGCCGGCCTTAAATTGTTTATTTTTAGTTTAAACTCATCAAAAGATATCATATGTTCTAATGCTTCTTCTTATGCTTCTTTGTCGCGCACGTATGGATGTTTTATGTTTGGGTCAGTCGTTTGCCTAAACTCGATGTCAAACCGCTCTATGGACTTTATCATTGACGATAAATTCTTATACCCAAAGTTGCGGTGGTCAAAATCCGGCTGCTTCTTTAATATCAGGTTGCCAAGCTCGCCCATAAAAACCTCGCCGCTTTCGCCCGCCAAATCCGCCACGGAATCCGCTATGAGCAAAATGATTTCGCTTGGAATCTCCCTCGGTTTTGCAAAATCATCGCTCGAAAAATCGGAAAAGTCATTTCGGGGCATTTTTCGGTGATGGGGGGTATACTGCGCGTCGCGGTCTTTTTGCTCACCGCTGATCACTTCAATATATGTAAACTTATCACATGCCGCGATAAAAGCGTTTGGCGTTTTTCTCTCGCCGATTCCGATGACGCGCTGGCCTGCCTCGCGCAATCGAATGGCAAGCCCCGTAAAGTCACTGTCGGACGATACAAGCACAAATCCGTCGGTTTTGCTTGTATAGAGGATATCCATAGCGTCAATAATCATTGCCGAATCACTCGAATTTTTTCCGGCTGTATAGCCGTATTGCTGAATCGGCGTGATCGCATTTTCCAAAAGCAATGTTTTCCAGCGAGAGGCAAGCGGGTTTGTCCAATCGCCGTAAATTCTTTTTATGGTAGGTATGCCGTAGATCGCTATTTCCTCCATTATCTTTTTTAAGGGTCTGTGCGGAATGTTTTCCGCGTCAATGAGCACGGCAAGCCGCAGGTTTCCGAGATTTAATGCGCTGGCGGCTATATTGTTTGCCGTCACGTTGCTCGCGTTCATATTAGTTGTGTTCATATTTCAGGTCTCCTCCTCTCTTTACATATTGGTTTTAACACCTGTATCACAGTTTATCATAAACAGGACATTTTTTCAAACACATACATTTACAAAGGAAAATTTCTGTGATATACTAACCATATTGTAAATTTCCCAAAACTCAAAAACAGGAGGACGAAAAGTGAAGAAAAAAACAATGGATGGCAATACTGCGGCGGCGCACGTCGCGTATGCCTTTACGGATGTGGCGGGCATTTACCCGATCACACCATCGTCGGTAATGGCTGAATTGGCCGACAAATGGGCGGCTGCCGGTCAAAAAAACATTTTCGGGCAAGAAGTACGGGTAGTCGAAATGCAATCAGAAGGCGGCGCGGCGGGCGTGGTGCACGGTTCGCTTGCGGCAGGCGCGCTTACGACCACCTTTACCGCATCGCAAGGGCTTTTGCTCATGATTCCCAATATGTACAAGATCGCCGGCGAGCTTTTGCCCGGCGTCATCCACGTTTCGGCGCGCGCTTTGGCGTCCCACGCCCTGTCAATATTCGGCGACCACTCTGACGTCATGTCCTGCCGTCAGACGGGCTTTGCCCTTTTGGCCTCGACAAACCCGCAGGAAGTCATGCACCTCGGCGCGGTGGCTCATTTGGCGGCGATTGCCGGACGCCTGCCTTTCCTCCACTTCTTTGACGGTTTCCGCACCTCGCACGAAGTGCAAAAGATTGACGCTTGGGATTATGACGAGCTGGCAAAAATGATTGACATGGACGCTCTCAACTTTTTCCGCGCCAACTCCATGAACCCCGAGCATCCCGTATTGCGCGGCACGGCGCAAAACCCCGACATTTTCTTCCAGGCGCGTGAAGCCTGCAATCCTTTCTACGACGCGCTCCCCGCCGTCGTTGAACAATATATGGATAAGGTCAACGCCGCCGCCGGCACGGATTATAAATTATTCAACTATTACGGCGCGCCCGACGCCACAGACGTCATCGTCGCTATGGGCAGCGTCTGCGATACCATTGAGGAGACGATAGACTACCTAAACGCCAATGGCCGGAAAGTCGGATTGGTAAAAGTCCGCCTATACCGCCCGTTTGCCGGTGAAAAATTCCTCGCCGCTCTGCCGTCCACGGTAAAAAACATCGCCGTCCTCGACCGCACGAAAGAGCCGGGCGCACTCGGCGAGCCGCTCTATCTCGACGTGGTCACGACCCTCTCTGAGCTTGGCAAAGATAATATCAAGGTCTGCGGCGGACGTTACGGGCTCGGTTCAAAAGACACGCCGCCCTCAAACATTATCGCCACATACGACAATCTCTCCTCGTCCTCGCAAAAAAAACATTTCACTATCGGTATCAACGACGACGTGACCTACTTGTCTTTGCCGCTTGAAGATACCACAGACACCACGCCAAAAGGCACGGTCTCATGCAAATTCTGGGGCTTGGGCTCTGACGGCACGGTCGGCGCGAACAAGGATTCGGTAAAAATCCTCGGCGACCACACCGATCTCAACGTACAGGCATATTTTGCCTATGACTCAAAAAAATCGGGCGGCGTCACAATTTCTCACCTGCGCTTTGGCAAGGCTCCGATCAAATCCACCTATTTTGTAAATACAGCTGATTTCGTCGCCTGCCACAATCCCAGCTACGTTGACAAGTATGACATAGTTAATGATATACGGCCGGGCGGCAAATTCTTACTTAGCTGCGCGTGGGACGCGGATGCCCTGAATACTCATCTCCCGGCGGCAATGAAATCTTATATCGCAAAGAACAATATCGAATTTTATACGGTTGACGCTATCGGCCTTGCGCATGGCATCAATGAGCGCGGACTGGGCGTCAACATGATTCTCCAAGCCGCTTTCTTCAAATTAGTTGGCATCATCCCCATAGACGAAGCCGTAAAATACATGAAAGAGGCTGTTGTCGCCACTTATGGCCGCAAGGGTGAAGCTGTGGTAAAGCTCAATCACGAGTGCATAGACGCCGGAATCGCCAATGTGAAAAAAGTTGACGTACCGGCCTCTTGGGCCGAGTCCACCGAAGGCGGAACGATCAGCGCCGCCATAGCCGCGAGTGACCGCGACGAAATGAACACATTTGTAAAGGATATTCTTTTGCCCGTCACCGCCCAGCACGGCGACAATCTGCCCGTCTCTACATTCAAGGGCGCTGAGGACGGCACTTTCCCGCAAGGCTCTGCGGCTTTTGAAAAACGCGCTATCGCCGTTGACGCTCCGGCGTGGAATCCGGCAAACTGCATCCAGTGCAACATGTGTTCCTTTGTTTGTCCTCACGCCGTTATCCGCCCGTATGCCCTCGACGCTGATGAACTCACGGCTGCCCCCGCCGACATCAAGACTTTGCAAATGATTGGCAAAGGATGTGAAGAGTTTAAATACTCCCTTGCTGTTTCATACCGTGACTGCATGGGCTGCGGCGTCTGCGCCAATGCCTGTCCCGGCAAGAAAAATGCCGCAAGCGGTGTGCAGGAAAAAGCACTTATCATGGAGCCGTTAGATAAGCACATAGCCTCCCAGCCCATATTCGACTATCTGGCAAGCAATGTTTCAAACAAACCTGCCGTTGCGGAAACTCACAAAATAGACTCGGTCAAAGGCAGCCAGTTCCGGCAGCCTCTGCTTGAGTTCTCCGGCGCGTGCTCGGGTTGCGGCGAGACTCCGTATGCCAAGCTGATCACCCAGCTCTATGGCGACCGTATGTATATCGCCAACGCGACAGGCTGCTCGTCAATTTGGGGCGGTTCCGCGCCCTCAACGCCATATACTGTAAACAAAGAAGGCAAAGGCCCGACTTGGGCAAACTCCCTCTTTGAGGACAACGCCGAGTACGGCTACGGCATGTATCTTGGCATGACCCAACGCCGCAAAAAAGCCGCCGAGATTGCCGAAAAATTGGCGGCGGACGCAAATACAGCTCCCGCAGTCAAAGACGCAATCAAAGCATGGCTTGATACTTTCAACGACGGCGAGGCGTCCAAGGCAACCTCAAAAGCTCTTGAAGCGGCTCTCGCCGACGCGTGTAAGTCTTGCGGCACAGACTGTGAAATATGCAAATTGTACGACATGGCGGACACTTTCAGCAAGAAATCATTTTGGGTGTTCGGCGGCGACGGTTGGGCATACGACATCGGTTTTGGCGGTCTTGATCACGTCATTGCGGCAGGCGAGGACGTAAACATTCTCGTATTTGACACTGAGGTATATTCCAACACCGGAGGCCAGATGTCTAAGGCATCGCAGCTTGGTCAGGTCGCCCAATTCTCCGCCGCGGGCAAGCGCACCGCAAAGAAAGACTTGGCTCAGATAGCCATCTCCTACGGCTATGTCTACGTCGCGCAAATCGCTATGGGCGCATCATTCCCGCAGGCGATCAAAGCAATAACCGAGGCCGAGTCATATCCCGGACCCTCCATCGTCATAGCTTACTCGCCCTGCATTGCCCACGGTATTCCGGGCGGCATGGGCAATACCCAGCTTGAGGCAAAACGTGCGGTCGAGGCAGGCTACTGGCACAACTTCCGCTTTGACCCGCGCCTGAAAGACGACGGCAAAAACCCATTCCAGCTCGACAGCAAAGCGCCGACGGCTTCCTACGAGGACTTCATCAGAAAAGAAGGCCGCTACACCACTTTGGCTCGCCAATTCCCCGAGATCGCCGAAGAACTGTTTGCCGAGGCCGCCAAAATCGCCGATGAAAAATACAAGCTCCTCGAACGCAGAGTAGCCCTGTATGATCAATAACCCGGCAAGACGATAAAAAGCTGTCATAAAATTCGTTCCGAGAGCGGAGCATGGATGCGGAGCGTCCGATCGTTTGCGCATGGATGACGCAACTGATCGGGGAGGAATGATTTTATGACAGCGAAGTAATAGAAATTGAAGACTTGTGTTATATTAAACCCGCCGACAAAAAGTCGGCGGGTTTCGCTTGGCATCCGCACGGGGGATAACCTATAGTTTAAATTCAATCTGCCGGTATTGTATCGCTTCGGCAAGGTGCTGCGGTTTTATATCCGGGGCGGCTTCAAGGTCAGAGATGGTTCGCGCCACCCTCAATATGCGGTCATATGACCTTGCTGTCATTTGGAGCTTGTTAAACGCCATGCGCAGCATCGCTTCGCTTTCCCTTGACAAACAGCAATACTTTTCTATCTGCTTTGACCCGATATGCGCGTTACAGCGCTCCGGGCTGCCTTGATACCGCGCAAGCTGCAACTGCCGGGCTTTATTTACGCGAGCGCGTATATCCGCCGAGCTTTCGGCGGCTTTTTGCTCCCTGAGCATCTCAAACTCCACAGACGGCGTTTGAGCATAGATATCTATACGGTCCAGCAGCGGCCCGCTCAGGCGGTCGTGATATTGCATCAGAGAATAATTCGTGCAGGCGCATTTGCCGGAAGGATGTCCGTGCCAGCCGCATTTGCACGGATTCATCGCGCAGACAAGCATAAACCGGCACGGATAGGTCACAGACTGTGACGCTCTCGATATGGTCACTTGACCATCTTCAAGCGGGGCACGGAGCGATTCGAGTACATTTCGCGGAAATTCGGGCATTTCATCAAGAAATAGGACGCCGTTGTGCGCCAACGAAATTTCGCCGGGTTTGGGATTTGACGTGCCCCCACACATGGCGGCAAGCGATATGCTGTGGTGGGGCGAGCGAAACGGCCTTGACGACATTATGGGAGTCTGCCTGCTTGTTAAACCCGCTACGGAGTGGATTTCGGTGGTTTCGAGCATTTCATCGCGCCCCATATCGGGAAGTATTGTCGTCAGCCGCTTTGCCAGCATACTTTTTCCCGCGCCGGGACTGCCGGTGAGCAATATATTATGACCTCCGGCGGCGGCAACCTCAAGCGCGCGTTTTACATTCTCTTGCCCCTTGACTTCGGAAAAATCGAGCGTGTGTGTATGGCATACGGCAGGCTCGCGCTCCGTGGCGGGTATGATTTGCTCGGATTTCGTCAAATGCGAGATAAGCTCGTGCGCACTGCGGACAGGATAAACCCTGACACCCGTGGCATAGGCCGCTTCGGAGGCATTGTCGGCAGGGACAAATAGTTCGCGAATACCAAAACGCTCCGCGGCAAGAGCCATCGGCAGCGCGCCGGGAACAGAGCGCAGCTCTCCGGTAAGGGACAATTCACCAAAAAACGCGGCTTTTGGCGAAATGCACGATGGAGGAAGCATACCCGAAGCGGACAGGATGCTCAAGAAGACAGGCAGATCATATACCGTGCCGGCCTTTCGTTTGTCGGCAGGGGCAAGGTTTACGGTTATTCTGCTGACAGGGTAGTCAATTTTGCAGTTTTTTATGACGGCGCGTACCCGCTCACGCGCCTCTTTGACCGCAATATCGGCAAGCCCGACGATATCAAAAGACGGCAAGCCCGACGACAAACAGCACTCGACCGATACCTCATAACCTCGTATGCCGCCAAGCCCGAGCGATCTAATTTTTGCGACCATGTCAGTAAACCTGATTTCTGAAAATTTGACGTCCCCTTGCGCCTGCTTTTGTGAACATACATTATCACAAATGTTCTCTACATATCCATACACATTTGAAAACATTGCTGCACCCATTGCGGCGCAATGAAATACGGCGATAAAAAGCGGCGATCATTTTCTATAATCGCCGCTTTTGGGACATTTTGAACAAATTATCTACATGACAAGCGGCCATGAAACTATATAATAGCTTTCGGGCGGGCCGAAATACGAACCCATGAAATGGTAAGTTTGCGGAGTTTTTGAAATGTTTTCCAATTCTGCATTTGGCGGAGCTATTACGATTTTTTGTATAACAACGCCGGGGTCAACAGCATATATCCGCAGCGTGTGAATACCCTCAGACAGCTCACCTGCCGGCATTTGCACCATCCGCATATTGTTCATTACGCCATACGCCCATGTGGGCTCATCACCGCCCGGCTTGTAGCTCTCAGAGAGCATTCCGCTTGCCGTAATGCGCGAATCTGTGTTGATTTGAGCGGAAAAGCGCAATTGCAAGGACAAAGGCACAATGCTTTGGTGTATGAAATTGCCCGTCGGCGCGATAAATACGCATATTTTGTATTCGCCGGGTGTTTGCATATAAAATGAATATTCCGCATAAGGGGCATCGGGCAAATTGACTTCAAATGACATGCCGTTTGGCAAGAGCTTAATGCTGTCGCCGTCACGCCCATAATCGTCAATAACGCGCCACCCGGCTTCGCCAAAAGACGCCTCCGACGTAAAACGCGCCGGATTGATTGATACATAGCCGCAAGTCTCGACATAGGTGTTCTTTTTCAATGCCTTTTCGATTTGCCCGGCGAGTATGTCTGCGGGGATATTGCCGCCTTGTTTGTTTGCTTGCAGAGTCGTCTCAAAGTCACCCTGTGATTTCGTCACCGCATCCGGTATACCCGCCCGGTCATTTGACCCGGCGCCGCTCGCCGTGGGGACGCTCCCCGTTTTCGGCATTATGTTTGGAACAACACAGGTTTGAGGCCCGTCCCAAGCGGTATAATTCATATGGTTTTGCCGCATTATCCCATTCCATTTGCCGCCGGACATTTTAGTATTATAATATTCCGTATCTGCCGCGTCCGCGTCAAAAGCGGCGCGCGCGAGCTTTGCGTACTCATTTGCGGCGGGCAGATTTTTCTCCGCCAGATAGATGCTCCAAGCGGCGCAGATATTCGTCTTATATACATTCATGGAAGCGCGCGCGCCGTAGAGCACAAGCTGGAAGAACGTATCTTTTTTTGAAGGCGGCAGGCGGTCATAAATCGCTTCCGCTTTTTTCACGATGTCCTCAAACTTGTTCAAAACGCGGCTCGCCTCGTCAAAGGCGGTCAGGCTGAAAGTAGACGGCTCGGACATCACGACTTCGGCCTTGCGCGCGCCGAGTATCTTCGTATACTCACAAATCACATCGGCGGTATCGTCCGCCGCGTCCTCGCCAAACTCGCGGGCGGCAAACCGGCGTGTAAACTCGGCGATTTTGTTTGGGGCGCTCCATGTATCGTAATCATACGCAAGGGTCAGAAAATATTCCATCGGAAACTCCATCGGCTTTAAATCGCCGACATTCACTATCCATATGCGGTCAATTCCGGCGTCGTAGGCTGTGGTCAGCTGCTCCCACGCTTTTACGAGAGGGGTTTGATTTATCCACTGGTAGCTTATTGGAGAGCCTCTGTAATCAAAATGATAGTACATTCCGAAACCGCCGCTGCGCTTTTTCATCTCCTGCGTTGGCAATGTGCGTATATTCCCGTGATTATCGTCGCACAGCATCAAAGTAACGTCGTCCGGTACGCCCAATTTTCCGTGCTCGGGCGAGCCATAGTAGAAATCCTCCACTTCCTTATACAAAGCGAGCATTTGCGGAACACCGTTTTCAGAGCCGTATACGTCGGTGATTATTTGCCGCTGGTCGCCGATAACTTTCTCTACCAAGTCCATGTTGTCACGCAGCGTCGCGCCCGGTCCGAGTATAGCGGTATCGGCCTGTCCGCGCATTCCGAGCGTTAAAACGGACTCATACTCCTTTCGGTTATTGACTCCCGTTTTCCAAAAATCATAGATATTCTCTTTGTTTGTAAAATAGTTCCACTCACCGAGCCTTGCCCAAGTCCATTCCTTGTCGGCGCAGGTCATATGCTCCTGATGTGACGTACCCATTACTATACCGTATGTGTCCGCCATGACAGAATTTTGAGGGTCGTCTGTGTGAAAAGAATTGTTCCACATCACCGGCCATAAGTAGTTTCCTTTTAGGCGTAAAATCAATTCAAATACCTTTTTGTAAAATTCAAAGCCGCAGCCCTTTGTTGCCCCTATATTGCTAACATCGTTAAATTTTGCCGAAAGCCAACCGGAAAGGCTGGGCGCTTCGTCATTGAGGAAAATTCCCCTGTATTTGACCGACGGCGAGCCTTGCTCGAGACGATAATCGGCCGGAATAAAATAGCTCCCGCTCCGCTGCGGAACGCTGTCCGCCCACCAGACCCAAGGCGAGATTCCAATCATTTCGCTGATTTTGTAAATTCCGTAAATCGTGCCGCGCTTGTCGCTTCCGGCGATGACCAAAGCGCGTTTTATGTTGTCATGCGGCGCGGGGACAACGGCCATGAGATAGCTTTCCCATTTTCCGGCTATGCCCGAAATATCAATTTTCCCGTCGGCAATCAAATTGTCAATAACTTCGCTTTTGCCTATTGTTCCGGCAAGTACCGCCATGTCTTTTAAGCGCGATATATCATTTGCGATCTCCGGCTTTATGCCGCTTGCCATTTCGATATCGCCCTGAAGCGATTTGAGGGCAATCGCCGCGCCCTCCCAATCGCTTGAGTCTATATACAAACCGGCGGCAGCGGCTGCATCCGCTTTGCCGTCAATGTTGGCGGCGGCTTTGCCGTCACTGTCGGCAAAGCCGACAGTCCATAGCGTAAACAACCCGTCGTCTTTCGCTCCGCCCCTCTTTTTGCCATTAGAAGCCGCCTGTGCGCCAAGTATCTCGCCCGCCATAATAATCCCCTCCTTGTTATAGTCGTGGTAATCATTATAGCATGAGCAAAAGATATATTGTATCATTTTTTCAGTTGCTGTACCTACGACGGAGAACTCACCACCCGACACCGGGCTGCGTCATCTCCCTTTGCCCGATTGATAAGCCTTTAGTATGACCATCATGACGACCCCTGCCAAAGCGCAGCCTGCTCCTATGATAAACGCGGGAAACATGAGGCTGATGTCAAATGTCGTGTCACCCGCCGCCGTGACGACCGTTGCGGCGTTTCTAAAATGCCCCGCAATCTGTGACGATATTATAGCACCCGCGCCAAAGCCCAATAAAACAATGCCATAGTTGGTCGCGACGTTCTTCGCGCCAAAAAGGTCGGAGGTCAGCGACGGATAAGTGCCGACTATTCCGCCGTAGAAAAAACCGATGAACGCGATAAGCACATAGAGCATATAACCTTGCGCCGCGTTGACCAACAGCGACGAAGCCGCAGACCCCGCAAGCAGTATTATCAGCGTATTTATCCGCCCTATCTTATCAGAGACCGCGCCCCACACAAGACGCCCAAGTGAGTTGAAAATCGAAACCGCGATAACCGCAACCACAGCCGTCCCCGCAGGCCCTTTTACCTCCGCTATCGGCTTTGCAAAGCCAATCATCATAAGACCGCCCATGCACGCGAGCAAAAAAGTTGCCGTGATCAGGTAAAAGCGCAAGGTTTTGATCATTGCGATTGGGCTTATATCCTCTGCTGTTTTTGTTTTTACGGGACTTGCGGCGATTTTGTCTTGCATATACCCTTCTGGCGGGCTTTTCATAAAGAGGCTTCCGACGGTACACACAACGAGAAACACTCCGCCCAAGACCAAAAAAGAGCCAAGCTCGCCCGACCCGGTCACGGCAGCTCCGGCCGAGTCCGTTTTCGCGAGTGAACGGATCAAGGATTCTACAATGGGCGAAAAGATAACCCCGCCAAAACCCAGCGCGGAAACGATTATACCCGAGACCAATCCTCTTTTATGAGGATACCATTTCTGGGCGCACGCAATTATCGTAGAATATGTAAATCCCATGCCGCCGCCGCCCAGCACGCCATAAGTGACCCACAAAAGCCACGCAAAATCCTCCGTCAAAAAAGACGCGAGAGCAAACCCAGCGCTCATGATAAGCCCTCCGATAAATACAACGCTGCGGACAGTATGTTTTGCGGCAAACCTGCCCCCCATCATGCTGCCGACAGAAAAAGCCATAAGCAAAATGGAAAATGTGAGCGCCGACGCCGCGTGGTCTCCTTTAAATATGCTGTTTGCTATGCCGTTTTGGAACACGCTCCAGATATAGGCGATACCCAAGGTGAGCTGAACGGCTATCGCCGCGAGTATTGTGTATATGCCTTGCTTTTTTGATGGTTCTGCTTTCATTGTTTCCTCTTTCATATTTTCCTCCTACCTCTTCTTTTGAAGAGTTTTTTTGACAAAAGAAAACACCCGAGGCTATCTGTACCGATTGCCCCGGGTGCGATTTTGCCAAGAACTACAATCTTGGCGCATCCCCATAGGCAATCGGGCACATAATAAGCAGCCCAATAATCGAAGCTATAATGGCTTCGTTTATAAGGATACCGTTATCCGTATGGCTATGGTTGCACATAAAAAATCCTCCAAGACTGCGTCGCACGCTACTATACAGAAACTTCAACCTCTTGTCAAGAAATATTTTTTTTTATATGCTATAATACTCACCATGAGTAATGATATTATACTTCTAAAACAAGGTGAGATAATTCTCAAAGGGCAAAACAGGCGCGAGTTTGAAAAGAGGCTTCTTGAAAACATCAAACGCCGGATTTCCCCGTTTGGAAAATTTAAAGTATATGCTATGCAGTCGGCGGTATATATCGAGCCGCAAGACGGGTCTGACATAGACGAAGCGTTTGAGGCTCTGAAAACCGTATTTGGCGCGGTGAGCTTGACCCGCGCCGCCGCTTGCGAAAAAAACAAGGACGCCATTGTCCGGGAGGCGGAGGCTTATCTGGGCGAAACGCTCAAATCCGTAAGCTCTTTCAAGGTTGAATCAAAACGCGCCGACAAGAGCTTTCCCATGAGTTCAATTGAGCTGTCGCAATATGTCGGCGGCGCTTTACACGCGATTTTTCCCCATCTGACGCCCGACATGCACAGTCCCGAGCTGACAATATTTATCGAAGTCCGCGACTTGGCGGCATATGTCCACGGACCGGCGCAGCGCGGCGCGGGCGGGCTCCCCATTGGTACGGGCGGAAAAATGGCGACGCTGCTATCCGGCGGCATAGACAGCCCCGTGGCGTCATATATGATGGCAAAACGCGGCGCGAGCCTCGTTCCCATACATTTTTACTCACATCCTTACACCTCCGAGCAGGCAAAAGAAAAAGTCGCCGCCCTCGCGCGCAAACTCTCTGACTACTGCGGGCGTCTTAGGGTGGAATTTGTGCCCTTCACGCGCATTTCGGAGGAGATACGCAAAAAATCCCCCGACGGCTATGTTACCGTCATCATGCGCCGCTTCATGCTTCGCATAGCGGAGCGTATAGCAAAAAATCACGGCTGCTCCGCCATCATCACGGGAGATAATCTCGGTCAGGTCGCCAGCCAGACAGCCGAAGCTCTTATCGCCGCCGATGAGTGTGTTTCAATGCCGATATTTCGCCCTCTGATAGCGTTTGATAAAATAGACATCATGAACAAGGCGCGTGAGATTGGTACATTTGACATATCGTCGCTGCCTTTTGAAGATTGCTGTACGGTGTTCACACCAAAAAAGCCCCGCACAAAACCGCGTTTGAGCGAGGTGCTTACTATCGAGGCAACGCTCGACATTGACGCTCTCATAGAAGACGCCTTAGTGAATCCATGAATCTGCTGAATTCCTTCGCTGTCATAAAATTCATTCCGAGAGCGGAGCATGGATGCGGAGCGTCCGAACCGTCTGCGCATGGATGACGCAGTGGTTCGGGGAGGAATGATTTTATGACAGAGAAGGAATAGAGGCGGCGAACGCACCGTCGCCTATTCTGTCTCCTCATTGCCGAGCGCCTCTATCAGAGAGTCCACCATTTGCTCCGCGTCGTCAAACTCCGCCATAAGCACATGCTTTGAGATGAGCCTCACCGTCGAAAGGCTCTGCTCCGTGAGCGCCGTGCTCAAAAGCTCTTCCAACGCTCTGTTCATTGTTCCGGCATCCATATCCGCCAAAGCAACGCGGAGGCTCTTGAGCGTTTTGAGAAACTCTTCCGTATCTTCCTTTGTGGCAGTTTTTCCCCGGCTTATGCCTTTTGCTGATTCCTCAAGCGCGGCCTTTAAACTTGTCAGCAAGCGGCGTATACCGTTGATAAACCTGTCATTATTTTTTTCTATATAATCAATGTTCTTGCTCTCTCCCGCCCTTTCGAGCTTTAGCGCCGATTCTGACAGCTCCGCCGCCCCGATATTTGCCAAAGCCCCTTTTAGAGCATGGACGCTGATCGTATATAGGCGTATGTTGCCGTTGCTGACGTAATCGCGAAGCTGGGTAATGCGTTCGTTGGCTTCTTCCATAAATGTGGCGAGTATCTCAAGATAGAGGTCAATCCTGTCGCCCGACGTACGGATGCCCTTGTCAACGTCAACGCCCTCTATCGCAATGCTGATGCCGCTGTCTAAGTTTAATGTTTGCCTTTCGTTTACTTCCACGGCATAGTATCGTCTTTGCTTTGATTTTGGTATCCACTGACGCATGACGTTGCCCAAAAGAACCGTATCTATCGGTTTTGAAATAAAGTCACTAAACCCGGCGTTTAAAAATATTTCTTTCATGTTTATCATGACGTTTGCCGTGAGGGCGACAATCGGCAAATTCTTATAGTATTCGTTTTCCCCGCCCATTGCGCGTATTCTCTTTGTCGCTTCCACTCCGTCAATACCCGGCATTTTATGATCCATAAACACCATGTCGTATACTTTTTCTTGGACGGCCTCAATAGCTTCCGCCCCGCCGGAGCATATGTCAACCTCGACCTCATATGGCGAGAGCAGCCCCGCCGCCACTTTTAGGTTTGTCATAATGTCGTCTACGATGAGGACACGGGCGTCCGGCGCGGAAAATCTGATGGACGCTTCATCTTCCGTAATATAGCTGTAACGCTCAACCTCTCCGTTATATACATTTGCAAGGGCTATCGTGTGGATCGGCGTTGACAGGGTTCTCCATACATTGTCCGCCTCCTCGCCAAAATCGGTTATGCCGATTATTTGAACTATTTTGAAATTTCTCTTGATTGCCTCTAATTCTTCCCTAACTTCATTCATCAGTTCTGTCGAACCTAATATATAGGCATATGACCCTGTTGCTGCTTTTTTGATCAAATCATCGGCATTGTCAATAAAATCACACGCAATGCCAAGGTTTTCCACCTCTTGCATAAGGTTTTGGATTTGCATTGCGCGCCGCTCATAAATCAAAGTTTTTTTCTTGTCCGGGTTGTGAACCACGGCCAGCTTGCTCCAATCATCAATCTTTTGCGGAATCGTGACCGTAAACTCGCTGCCCTTCCCATACTCGGATTTTAGCTTGATTTTGCCGTCCATGACCGATAGCAGCCCGCTTGTTATGGAAAGGCCCAGCCCCGCGCCCTCAATTCCGACATTGTTCTCTTTGTCTACTTGGCTATAGTCGTCAAACAGCCTCTTCTGATCTTCTTCTTTTATGCCCCTGCCGCTGTCGGAGACGGTAAATACCAGCTCGACCATTTCATCGCCCTTTAGGTCGCCCCGGACAGCGAGCTTTACATATCCTTTTTCCGTATATTTTACGGCGTTTCCGAGCAGATTTATGAGAATTTGCCTTACTTTTGCCTCGTCTCCGATAAGCCCCGCCGGGAGGTTGCTGTCAATATCCACCAAAAACCGGATTCTTGTATACGCGATCCTCATTCTGATAATGCTGATGATGTCATAAAGCAGCGACGACAAGGAATAGTGCATGTTGACGACTTCCATGTTGCCGGACTCAATTTTTGACACATTTAATATGTCATTTAGTATCGTCAGCAGGTTGCTCCCCACTTGCTTTACCGTTACAATGTGTTCCGTTGCGGCATTTGACATACGCTCGCGCAACGCAAGCTCGGTCAAGCCCAAAATCGCGTTCATCGGAGTTCTGATTTCGTGGCTCATTCTCGCGAAAAAGTCCCGCTTTGTATTTAGCGAATACTCAAGCTGTTCGGTTTTTTGCACAATGTCCTTTGTCATCTCTATACGGGTCATGGCGCTCACTATCATTTGCCTCGACGAGCTGAGCAGCAGTTTTTCGTTTTCGGTAAAAGAGCGTTCTTTTGAGGTGTCAAACGCGCCGATAAAGCCCCAAGGTTCATTGCCCAAGATTATCGGCAGTATTAAGGCTGATTTTATTTTGAGGATTTCGAGAAACTCCTTTGCGGCGGGACCCATATCGCATACCTTGCAATTTACGGATTTTCCCTTGAGCACGATTACGTCTATAAACGGCTTTATTTTGTCCCCCCGCTCTATGCGTTCTCTGTCCGGGCGATCTCCCCCTGCGCCGTTTAGTTCTTCACCCGCCGCCCAATTGTATGCCGGGATATAGCTTGTTTCACCGCCGTCTCTGTGCAGCCGCCATATATCTATCTTATCGGCGTTTATCCCATCGCCTATTATTTTTATCGCCTCGTGCATTGACTGCTCAAAGGCGGTAATATCGGGTTCGAGCATAAGCTCCGAAACCTTGCCGAGAGTTTTTAGCCGCTTGTTTTGCTTATCCGCTTCTTCCATCGCAAGCATCATGCTTGTTTGATCTTTTAATATGACAAGTACGCCCGTAACCTCTCCTTTTTCTATGAGAGGCGTCCTCACCGTACATACGTACAGCCTTTTGCCGTTTGCGAACGTAGACCAGTAGCTTTCGATTATTTCCTTTTTCTCTTCTATTACTTTTCTATCCGCTTCCATAATGGCTTTTGCCCGTTCCTCAGCCATTATGCCAAGCTCGAGGGTGTCCTTACCGATAATGGATTCTTTACTTAGCATCGTATGTTCGGCATATAAATTATTCACGCTGGTAATCCTGCCGTTTATATCCTTCGTGAATATCATATCCTGAAGGGAATCATACACAGCTTCAAGCGTTATATCACCGTGCATAGCACCCCCCCCCACCCCCGAATTTTCGGCATCCGTGGCAGCCTTAATAAGGGCGGTTTCGCCGCCGCTTTTGCCGCTCGTTTTTTCCTTGTTTTCCTTTAATGCACGCACCGCACATACCCCCACTTGCCCTCATTGTCGAGTGCCTTTTTTATGTTTGCTTGTACGTTGATTTATTTGTTTTACGCGAGTTTTCCCAAACCTAATGCTGCTTTATCTGAATTTATATACTGTCTTGTGATTGTAAACTTGCCCTTTTTTGAGAATGGATGCCGGAAATTTTGGCGTGTTTACGGAGTTTGGCCAATATTGGGTCTCAAGGCACAACCCCGTGCGTTTTGAATATACCGCGCCGTCTTTTCCGGTCTCGCCGCTCATCATGTTTCCGCTATAAAACTGGATGCCGGGCTTTGTGGTCAGACATTCCATTATAAGCCCGCCGCACTCTAAAACCGCCGCGAGCGTCAGTTCCCGGCGCTCTTCATTCGAGAGCACCCAGTTGTGGTCATATCCGCCGCCGAGTTCGATTTGGCGGTGTTTGTCGTCAATGCCCTTTGATATGACCGTCCGCTCGCGCAAATCAAATGCCGTTCCCGTAACGTCCATCAGCTCACCCGTCGGTATGAGCGTTTCGTCAACTGCCGTGATGGCGTCTGAAATTATCTGTATTTTATGGCCGGTTATGCTGCCCGAAGACGCGCCCGCCAAATTGAAATATACGTGGTTTGTGAGGTTTATCGGGGTGTCTTGCGTGCATTTTGCTGTATATTCGATACCAAAAGCTCCGTCCGCGAGCGTATATTTGACTTGACATTCGAGGTCGCCCGGATAGCCCGCCGCAGTGCCCTCCTTGTCGAGCAGCGTCAAAACAAGCGCGTCAGCTTCTTCTTTTGCGCTCCACACTTGCTTGTCAAACCCGACAAAGCCGCCGTGCAAGCTGTTTTGTCCGTCGTTTACGTCAAGCTCGAAGGTTTTGCCGTTCATCTCGTATCTTGCGTTTGCCACGCGGTTTCCGATTCTCCCGATGACCGCGCCGTGAAAGGCTTTGTTTGCCTCATAGCCCGCAATATCATCAAAACCGAGAGCCACATCGCGGCAGCCTGTGCCCGACGGCACATTTATAGCGCGAATGGCGGCGCCGTAAGTAATGATCTCTACGGTTATCCCGCCATCTTTCATTTTATAAAGCTCAACCGGCAAGCCGGCCTTTGTAGACCCGAAAGGTTGCTTTTCAATCGTCATTGCTTTGCGTCTCCCTCTGTTTTTTATTCGCTGGTATTGTATGCTCTGCAAAACCTTTTGTCAAGAAAATCTCGGCATTTTTACGGATTTGTAAATTTCAGGCAACCTCCGAAAACCCTGAGCGCGCAAGATACCGAGTGATTTTTTTGCCATGCGAGGCAAATTTTCGCAGGAATGATTGCTTCATTTCAAGGAAATTTAACGAAGTTTGGCGAAAAAATCGCCGGGATATTGCCGTGATAGGGTTTTCGGAGGTTGCCTTCAGGTAAAATACAGACCCTTTTGCCCGAAAGGCTGCTTTTTTCGGTTAGCCTAAACTCACCTGCGCTCGGTCACTTGGTCCATCATTTTTTCGCGCCGGGCATACGCCAAAAATGAAACGCCCGCCGCGAAAACACCTATGGAAATGTAGTGGGAAGTTGAAAATGCGCCATACACGCCCCTTATCGGGTCCCCTCTATAAAACTCCAATATGAAGCGCATTATCGAATATAGCGTCAAGTATAGCCCGATGCAAAGCCCTTTTACCCGTGATCTTGCATAAAAATACAATACAACGGCAAAAATGCAAACCAGCGATGCCGCTTCTATCGCGGGAACCGCCAAAATCGGAACACCCGGCGGCGCCGATAAAGATTCGGGCGGATATATTATCGAAAATGGATGGCTTTCGCTGACGTGTACCCCATAACAGCAACCGGCAAACAAGCAGCCGAGCCTGCCGACGGCGTGACCGAGCGGCACAGCGGCTGCCATAGCGTCAAATATTGGTATTACGGGGATGCAGCTGATTTTACATACGATATAGACCGCGACAGCTCCGCCTATCAATCCTCCGTAAAAAACGATCTCGCCAAACAGAAAATCAATCAGCGCCTCTTGCGGCATGTCAGAGAATCTGTCCCACTGCGAGATAGCCTCGGGTATTTTTGTCAGCGGGCGAAGCAGCACCGCCCCGATCACCGCCCCGGCTATCGCCGCCGCGTATGCTCTCATGGCGATTTTTTTGTCTAAGCTCCGGTTTTTTGAAAAAAGCGGGGAGCAGAGCAAAATAAGTATGCCAAAAATAACGAGCATACCTGCAATCGCCGTCAAGTCGAACGTGTGTATCGTTATGTTAAATATTTTTATGTGAGGAAGCATATTTTTTACACAGTCCTTAAAGATTGCCGGAAAGATAGCAGTGACGGCGAACGCACCGCCGGAGTGATTCGGCTACGGACGGCGACCGGGATTATTTAAACGGCGGCGGCTCGGGCAAAGTGCGGAGCATTTTTTTGTATAGCGAAATATCCTTGTCGTTGATTTTTATGAGCTTTTTTTGACGTCTTTTGCCCCTGTTTGTGAAAACCTCCGCGTCTCGGATGCTTTCGTTGTCTCTTTCGAGCGCGTCAATATATCTTTGCAGACGAAGCTGATCGGCGTAAGTTTTGTTATACTCCTCCAAACGCGCTTCCTTTTCTATTCTCTCCGGTGATTTTTCCATTTCAAGCTCTCCTTATTGCGGCACTTTTGGGCTGTTCACCTGCCTTTTTTTGCCCTCAGCGCGACAGACCCACTTTCTTTTTTTCCATTTTTTCCTCATACAGCACGCTGTCGGCCTTATGCATGGCGCTCTCAAAACATTCCCTTGTTGATTCGTCCAATATGACGCTGCCGATAGAACCGTTCACCTTATATGGGTGCAGCCCTCTCTCGTTATACTCATCAAATGCCTTGCGTATTCGGCGCTCAAGCTGCCTCGCGTTGTCCTTTGACTTTACATTGGTAAATGCCGCAAACTCGTCTCCGCCTATTCTTCCGATAATGTCCTCCTCGCGCATTGTATCCTTTAATATCGCCGCAAAGACAGAGATTGCCGTGTCGCCCTCACTGTGCCCATAGTTATCGTTGATTTGTTTTAACGCGTCCATATCCATAAACATTACAACCGGGACAATGTCGGGGTCTCTTTGCAAATGCTGGAGTCTTGAATAAGTAAATTGAAAAAATCCCCTTCTGTTGAGCAGATTCGTAAGTTCATCTGTAATGGCGAGCGTATGAATGGTCTCGACCAATTTTGCGCCCTTTATCGCCGTCGAGATGTTGAGGCGAAGCGTTTCGTAAGCGTCCGCCGGAATCTCAGAATCATACGGCAAAAGCATGACTCCGACCTCTTCTTCCATAAAGAAGAGCGGCTGGTAAATCATGGTTCTGCGAAATCTTTCAAAATCAAACCCGTCAATGGTGGAGAAGTCAGAAAACAAAATCGGCGACCAGCTATTGTGCTGAACATTAAATCTATCTTCCCCGTCAAATCCGATAAGCGTTTCTATCGTGCGGTTGCCGTATCTGTCCCCTCTTTTTACCGGCTCGCTATACAGCCCAATGAGCGCCGTATTTATCGAAATGGAAGAAATTGATTTATAAAGCTCTTCCGCCAGAGTCTCGACGTCAAACATTATGAGAAGCGCGTTTGTTATCCGCCTTTTGCGCATACGGTCGTCATTTAGCGTGTATTCTTTTTTTCTTTCCTCGCGATGGCGTATGTCATAAACAAGCGTTGTGGCAAAGGTGAGCGTCGTGAGCATCGTGTACGCATACTCAAACTCGCTTCTGTGGATTTCTATTGCCATTGCCATTTTGATAAGCAGCTTATGCCACACCGCAAAATCCCTTGAATATGAATGATAGCAAGCGACAAGCATCTTGTCGAAAGCATTTAGAAACTCGGTTTTTGAAAACGGTTTTTCGTATAATTTTTCGAGTATCGTGTCCGCCCACGCCTCAATCTGCTCGGCGGGCACTTCATCGTGCAGCATCTGCGCAAATTCGCCTTTTATATATGAGCTAAACGCGCCGCTCTCATCGCTTTCTTCTTTTTCATCCTTTACGTTTTCATACTCGTTTGCCATGCACCCGCAGGACTGACGCGCAATAAACTCTGGAACTATATACGTTATGGGGTCTACCTCAACCCCGTTTATCTGGTCAATCAAGAGCTTTGCGCTCACTCTTCCAAGCTCGGTAAAATCCTGCCCTACCGTGCTGATGGTGGGGACATATATCGAAGAGATAATATCGTTGTCAAATCCTATAACTTCAAGGTCTCCGGGCACCATTAGCCCCCTTGTGTTTAAAATGGACAAAACCCCGACGGCAGACTGGTCATTGCAGCAGGCAATGGCGTCAACGGGGATTTTGCGCACATCATACAGGTCGGCGACGGCTTTACGCCCTCCGGCGCGTCCGAAGTCGCCGTCAAAGAGGTAATTTTCGTCAAATGGTATGCCGTTTGCTTCGAGCGCTTCTTTGTAACCCAAAAGGCGCGATTCCGCCTCCGGGTGTCCGTCCGGCCCTTTTACAAACGCGATATGCTTTTTTTCGTGCACTTTTATCAGGTGGTCAATCGCGCTATACATTCCGGTCTTGTTGTAGGTCAATACTGACGGTATGCCGGGTATTTCAAACGAAACCGAAACGGCGGGCGCATCTTTTGGAATCCTTTCGGCATATTCGCTAAATTCGTCAAGCCCGATGTTTTGGGCGATAAATCCGGAAAGAATAATAACCCCGTCCAAGAGATCACCCGCCCACATTGTGTTGCAGCATGATTCCATATGCGAAGCGAAATTATTATCCGTCGTCTGATATGTGCCTATGTATGCCGTAAGGTGTATGTCATTGGCTTCTGCTATCTCCGCAATGCCTTTCCAAACGTCGTATTGCGTGGCAATTTCTATTGTTGAACAAAGCACGCCGATGTGCCTGCGCTTTTTTGCCTCTGCCATTAGCCTGCCCTCACTCGTTTTGCTTTTCCTGTTTGGATTTTACTCACTTCCCGACAAATTAAGCATAACATAAAAAGCGCACTCTTGCAAGCCCAATGTTAGATTTGCGACCCTTTCGCAACATACTATACTTTTTTATTTTTATTTCGGGCTCTTTCGTTCATTATGTTTTCGTGATCCCAGTTGATAAGTTTCTCTTTCCGGTTTAAATTTTTGTCTCTAATTTCGTTTCCGAGTTTGTCTGTGTTAATAACCGGCTCGGCCTCCGGCGAGGCGTAGGCTTGCAGCCACGCCAGCGGCTTGTTCGCCCTGTGGGAATTGCCTTTGTCAATCAGTTGATTTAGCGTGTCCGCATTTAGCTCATCCATTGTCTTGACCGGAATGTTTTTAATATGTTCTTTGAGCTTAGTGATCCTATCTTTTAATGCGTCAATAACCTCGCCGCCGCGCTCGCCTCTGTCCACAACTCCCGTCAGCGCGTTTGCCACGTCAGTTGCGTCTAAATTTTCGATTTTTGTCTTTAGGTCACGCGTGACAAAGGGTATGAGATTTGTCATTTCGGCGTCATCTAAGATGCACTTTCGCGCCCCAAATGCGCCGTCGTTATCAATCCCTATGATTTTAAAATTACCCGCTTCCTCTTTTATAAAAAGGTTTCCAACGTGCCTGTCGTCGTTGTCAATAATATAATCTAATACGCCAATCTCTATCGCCGAGACCTGCAATGATTTGTTTGACATATCCACGACCGCTTTTGGGAGCGTATACTTCTTTTCTAAATTTGCTTCCTCGATTTTTCTTTGCATTTCGCCGAGCCTTGTCCGCACATCCGCGGCTTCATTTGCGGATTTGACAGCCATATACTGATCTCCCCTTAGCCCCGGGGCGGCATTCATCGCGGAAACGACTCCCGCTTTGTTGTCCTGTGCCAAGCGGCTTTTGACGACGACGTCCACGCCGAGTAGCTTTCCGACTATTTGAGCCCCTTGGTCACGGAAAGCGCTCTCATCGGTCTTGGCATCACCCAACCCCAGATATTCCAACTGCAAATTTTCATTATCACTGTTTACCAGCCTTCTTCCGGGCTTTACAAAGAGCTCGTCTACGCCGATACTTGCGCGGTAAACCTCATTTATCGCGCCGTGATCCGCTGTTTTTCCGGCGGTTAATACATCCATGGTTCTTTCGTTCATATGCTCGTCAAAGGATTTTGCGGGAAACTCATCAACCTTGCCCGACGTTATCTCGTCGAACATATCCTGCACCGTCACATGGATAAAAGCTCTATTGGCAGTCATTTTTATCATTTGTTCGCTCAATGCCGCAAGCAGTATGTCGCTGGGTTTGAATTGCTCTTTGATTTCTTTTTCATACTTTTCTTTGTTTTGTTCAAATATTTCAGCTTCCCTGTTGTATTTTTCATTTGCCATGATTTCTTCATCAGATAAATATCCGCCAAAAGGGTTGTATTCCTCGCCGTCATCGCCATTATTAAAATCCGGCTCCTTAGGTCTGCGTTCATTGAGCGCATCTTTTTTCATTTGCTTTTGATGCTCGAAAATGCTCTCCGCCGCGCCAAACGCGTCTTTGTAGGCATTTGCCAAATCCGCGTTGATTTGATGAATGTTTCCCCTGTTTACAGCTTGCGGCTTTGTCAGTTCCTCATGCAGCTTATCCATCGCCTCGAGCAGCGCCACTCCTCTCCCGTCCGGGAAGTTTCGTAAAAACACGAGCAGTTGTTCGTTCATACGTTCGCTTGGTTTGCCTGTCGGCTTGCTTGGATCAAACATGGCTCTTGAGAACATTCCGGCATACGGCACTTTTTTATACATTTCGCTGTTCGCTGTCGAGGTTGAGTTTTCCCGCACGGGCGCTGGAGTTGTTTGTCCAAGCAGAGCGTTTGCGTTTATCTCCTGTCGGACTGTATTGCTCGCGTTTTGCTCGGCAGCCGCCGAAGCCGCTCTCTCAATCCTCTCGGAGACTTCGTTTTGTATCTGCTCTTTTAGAATAGAGTTTTGCTGTTTGTTGGACATTGTTTTTTCGTATTTTTGCTGCGTTGTCTGCGGATATCCGAAAAATGCCGCGACCCTTTGGAAAAATGTCGGCTTTATGGCTTCTTCGACCTTAGAAATCAGCGGTCTGACCTGCGGTTTTCCGTCCGCGCCTATACCGGGCAGCACTATGTGCATCGCCAGCTCGCGCTTCATGGACTCTGCAGTGACGAAGCATTTCATGTAGTTTGACTTCGCGACGGGAGACATATTTTCTGTCTGCGCAGCGCACAGCTCAGTGACGGTTTGACCGCCTACATAAATATTATCAAACTTTCCGAGAAACATAGGATTATCCGGCTTGACATCATTTACGCCGCTTCCGAAAAGAGCGCTCATACTGCCGTCAAATGTCGCGATGCCATAGCGCATCTCCCTCTCGTTTAGCATCTCATTTGCGTCCATCTTTTGGGTAAATATTTCGTTATCTATAGCCTCGGTGGCGGTTGTGTTAAACTCAAAACTATCGGGGACTACCCTGCCCGCAATTTCCGCCGTCACCTTTGGGTCATCTAAAGCAATCCCCCACCATGCCTTTGCGTTCGCAACGATTTCGGGGGCGATACTATTTGTCTTTCCGGTCAGATAATTCGTTATTGCTTTTACGAGAACTAATCTGTTGGTTTCTTCCCGATGTTTATCTGTTAGCTCTGCCATCTTTTGTCCCGCCAGAGCTTTCATCGGACTGCCCCTGCGGGTTTCAACATCTATTTCTTCGCAAGCGGCCATTCCGTTCTTTCTCACAGTCCACTGTGCGTCTTTTATGATAATGTCAATTCCAACATCGCAAATTTTGTCAAGAATGGTTTTTATCTGCGGGGAGCGCGTAACAGCCATTTGTTTTACGCGCCTGAACTCTTCATATTCCGCGGCAATTGTAAAGTCACCCTCGATTACCTCCTGTTTCATGTTTTCATAACCAAAAACTTTGACACTTTCCCAATCGCCCGGCTTGTCCTCTTGTTTCCAGCTCTCAAAAGTCTCCTTAGTTTCAGCGGAAAATACTTTCATCTTATTTTGTAATAGCTGATTAAATGCTTTCCTTTGCGCGTTGCTAATTTGTTGTTGAGGTCCTGCTACCGGCGGTGAGTTTGGCTGCGATCCTGACATTTTAGTTACCTCCCGTGCGGGTCTTTACCCGAAATATAGTGGATAATAGATATATATATTAACATCTATTTGTGTTATACGCAAGCGGCCGTCTTATAGCTCAAAGTTAGGTTGCATCACAGCCCCTTGCGCTCGCAAGGCTGTATTTTTGTCAAAAATAGGGATATTTTGCAATGTTTGTGATAATATGATACAATTTATCGGCTTCGTGTTCGCGGTCAAAGGCAAGGGGGGCTTTATCTATGAAAAGCAAGCTCATACTGGCAATGCTGGCAATACTGTTATCAATCGCGCTTATTGTTATGCAAACCCCAATAACCGTACACGCGGATTCTGAGGAGTGCCCCGGCGACGGCAGCTGCATTGTGACTATGCCCGGAGTGGGCAGTGAAATTACCGTTACATATGAGGATAACTCCCCCGCCGTTTGGGTTGGCGGCAATTTTACCGTAAACCCCCGTTTTTCCGAGTCAGAAGGGTTAAATGTAATTCTGGGGGATATGCTTGTTCAAAACGGCGATTTATTAGGCATTGGCGTTGTGGGAGCCGGCTCGGGCATTCTTCCTACTCACGGCAGCGTTATGCTGGCTGTGGGCGGAAATTTGACCGTCGAGGAGTCCAGCAAAGTGAAAATCGGCGCTCCTATTCCTTCAGGAACTATATCTGCTGTAGCGTTGATTGGCGGAAAAGTCAGCGGTAATGTTATAGATGTATATGATGACGGCGTAGAAGATACTGAAAACATTATTGACGAGCTTGACGCACTCGCAGTATCGCATTGGGCAGGCTTTGAAGAAGAGCTGATTGCTGAATCTGTCAAGCTCGAAGCTATGGAACTCACCGGATATGTAAAAATTATTACTGAAAGTTGGGAGAATATAGAGTTTACAAGCACGGACGGGAGCGCGGCTTTGCAAGTGTTCAATATTAACGCTGACCTTTTCAAAATCCCAGATTGGGGAGTATTTGAGTTCATAGACATTCCCATACTGGAGAACGGGCGGTTTTGCCCAATAGTCGTCAATGTATATGGCGAAAATCCAGTCTTTTTTCAAAGTACTGTAAAGATCAACGGAACATTAGTGAATGATTTCGTGCCGGATTTCGGAAATGCCGCTTCCGCTATCTTGTGGAACTTTCTTGAGGCGAAAACCCTTAATATTCCAGGAACATCACAGGTTATGGGTACGATTATCGCGCCCTATACTGACGAGGTGAATATAGAAGCCCATACCAACGGAAGGCTGTATGTAAACGGCGATTTGACCCGTTCGGGTGAGGGAACGGAACATCATAATTTCCCGTGGAGCGGCGGTGAGTGGTATTTTACATGCAATCACGAAGCTCTCGAAGGCGTTCCCGAAGCCGAGACACCGACGCCAACGGCCGAGACGACGCCGACAGCCGAGACAACACCGACGGCTGAGACGACGCCGACAGCCGAGACAACACCGACAGCCGAGACAACGCCGACAGCTGAGACAACGCCAACAGCAGAGCCGACAGCTGAGACAACGCCAACAGCAGAGCCGACAGCTGAGACAACGCCAACAGCAGAGCCGACGTCAACCACCGAACCGACCGAGGAGCCAACCGAGGAGCCAACAGCAGAGCCGACATCAACCACCGAACCGACAGGCGACCCGACCACCTCACCCCCCCCCCCTCGATGATGAGTTTGATTGGTTTGACTCCTCCGGTGTTTTGAACGACCCGAATAATCCGGGCGATCCGGACGAGCCCGGATCGAACCATCCTTCCGGGCGCACCGGAAATGATGAGTACAGTGAGCCGGGCGGGTTTGATGATTCAGGCAGTCCTCCGAGAATGGGCATTGGCGGCAATATTTCGCGCTGGGCGATAGTGACGGGCTGCTCTTTTGCGCTTAGCATATTTTGCTCTGCTTTATTATTACGCAAAGCAACTACGAGAAGGTTTTATTGATATTAACATATGACATGCAAAAGAGACCCGGTGAGCGTCGTCACGCAATACGGCGCAAATTCCCTATGCTTTATTTCCAATCGCGGATGCGTTTTGTTCAGCCATTATCACTTACCTACCCTCTTTATGGAGTATGACCCAGTGACCGTTTTTTGTAGCACCCACACGCTTAATTAGTTTTAACTCTTTAAGTTTTTTCAAATTTGACTCAACTCTGCGTTTTGTGATTCCAAGTAGTTCACTTAGTTTTTTTGCTGTAATTTGCGGGTTTTCTGACAGTAAGGTAATTATTTTCAATTGTGTTTCATTTACACCGACGCTATTATCATTTGTACCGACATTTACACCGACACTGTTGTCATTTGTACCGACGCTATCATCATTTGTACCGACATTTACACCGACACTATTATCATTTGTACCGACGCTATCATCATTTGTACCGACATTTACACCGACACTATTGTCATTTGTACCGACGCTATCATCATTTGTACCGACATTTACACCGACACTATTGTCATTTGTACCGACGCTATCATCATTTGTACCGATGTTTTCTCCTATGCTGTCATCTACGTTTATATGGTTTGCAGGGCGGTAAAAAATAACCACAAACCCAATGTCGGAGCGTTCAAACTCTACTCTCACATTTGCATCCTCACAGTAGGAAACGATTCTCTGTAAGCCTGTGCCAAAACTCTCGATATCTTTCGGATAGTATAAGAGCTGTGCTATATTAGGATTTCGCTTAATAGAACTAACCTTTCCGCTAATGAAGTCTTCGGGTGTTTGACCATCCGGAAAACGGCCCGGATTGTATATCTCAATGCGGTCGCTGTATATCGCCACTTCGTTATTTTGCGATGACTGGTAATCCCGATGGCAAAATGAATTTGTTACAGCTTCACGGATAGCTTCAATCGGCACTTCCGGTACTTCTTTGCGTTGGATAGAACCGTCGAGAACAACCCGCCACCGCATATTATCAATGATATATTTCACCGCTATTTCAATTAGTTGACGAATGTTTCCACTGCCCCTGCGAATATCTAAAAATGTCAGTTTTTGCTTCGTGGCAAACACCGCCATTTGCACTTCTAATAACGGCATACCAATAAATACCGCACAAGCCGCATTGTTTATAGCTTCTCCCCTCGTCATACCTAACCTAACCAGAGTATCCCGGCTATTATCAAAGGCGAAGTCTATCCTTTCCGCTTTGTTGGCTTGCTCAATATACTTCTTCAATACTTCATCGCTAACTTGCTCTATCGTCTTTTCCGACAGTTCACTGTCCCATTTATCGCGCCCCGCGCTTTTTCGCAGAAAGAACGCTTCAAGCTCGGTTGAAACCATAACTCTATCCTCATCTGCGACGCGAATATATGCCCGCCCAAAAGCGAAATACGGCACTTCATCCCCGTCAAACTCAATGCGTATGCACGACTTGCCGTCAAGGTAAACCTGCTCTATTTTTGGATATACTTTCGGCTCTAAATGATTGTGAATTGACTGACTGATGGCGCGAAGGGTGTCTTCGCCCACCATTTGTCCTTTTAGCGTACCGTCATTAAAACGCCAAAATATAACTCGCCGCCGCCATGCTTGTTCAAAATTGCAGCCATCGAGATAACGCCCTCTTTGAGTTCGGAGGTTGTTTTCTTAAATTCCAGTTTTTCGTTTTCTGTTCCGATTTTCATTGCGATTCTCCCTCCGCCGTGGTTTTATCAAAATCAGACAATTCTGGGCGGGCTTAGAAGATTTTCAATGGAGCTGCTATCCGGGATTGAACCGGAGACCTCGTCCTTACCAAGGACGCGCTCTACCGTCTGAGCTATAGCAGCACACCGACGACGACATCAAGATTAACATATGCGCAACAAAATTGCAAGCATAAGTGAAAGCGGGCGGTGAGGGGTGCAAATTTTTGAAATTGTGGCTTGTAATTGTTACGGATGCAAGGTTGATGTGCAACGCCGGTAAAGCTATACTTTATTGATTTTTCTCCTGTCATTCCCCGAAAAGAACATCCTCGGCATCTCCAAGACTGTAGCTTTTGTCTTTTATGCTCTCTGCAATTAACAATAGGTCATATACTTCAATTGCCGAGCCTTTTGTAGAGGTAATAAGGCTAATTCGATCAATTTGCTCTTGATATTTTCCCTTAAAATGCCCTGACACGAACATAAAATAAAAATGAGACAGCTCGTGTGCAAAGTTATTCCACCATTTATTTGGATTCTCTCTCTCATTGCGGCGTTGATTTTCTTGCACATAACGCATCATTTCGTCAGCTTGGGCAATGGAAAGACTATATCCTTTTGAATATGCTTTTGTGTCAATTATTATACCGTAATTATCTGCAAGTTCAGTTGTAAATGCAACTCCATCTGGCTTTCGGCTGCCGCCCAAATGCACACCCTCAAAGCGGCACTCTTCCGTCAATAATTGCAGTGTTTTCATTTCAAAAAGTCTGTTTTGTGAGCTGTCATAAGCTAAATCTATTAAAGATAAATATTCATGAGGCAAGTGTGTAATGCTCTCCCGCAATTCGTCTTTTATTTGCTCGCCGTCAGATAGCGCGGCTTCTGCTCGCACAGGAATCACAAAGTCATTGATTTTATCCCGCCACGTGAAATTATCCCCGTCTGTATCAATGTCAAGCCCTATGTTCCTGAAACCCTGCACATCATCAAAAATGACTTTTTTGGATGCAACAATATCATTAGCCTTGAGAGAGGACATTATTTCAGAAACTGATATGGAACCCTTGCGCTCGCTTAATTCCTTAATAATTAGCCCTCTTCTTACTCGCAAATATTCTCTGTCACTGCCTGCAATGCCTTTGGTAGCAAGCATTTCATAACATATTGTTTTTGCTGTACGCGTATGTTTGCTTGCGCCCCTTGTCCTGCGCAACGCGGTCAACCCTTGCGCAGTTATAACATAAGCTTGTCCGATGCTTTCTGTATAACTGTCTGCATTTAGTGACACGGTTACATTTTTAGATACCCTTTTCACCAGCCCCAGTTTTATAAGCCAAGTCGCAATCATTCTTGCGTACTTGTCGGAAGAACCTTCCCAATTCGCCCGCATATATTTTCGTTCCTCGTTGCTCGCGGTCGCAGAAAGAGAGCGGACGAACACAGATTGTGGCATACTCGTAAACCCGCCTTCTCCCACAAACCCAAGCTGTTTGCCTATTTCAAACTTTGTCAGATGGGCGTTTTCCTCCGCCAAAAGCGCGAGCACTCTTATTGCGGGCGGATATGAAAGCATCGCCTCTTCAAGCACTATGCGTTCTTCATTGTTTATCTGCTCGTCTGCCGCATATGCAGCAGACAAGATTTTGCCAGTCTCGGTTATTACAAAGGTATCATCCACATAATTATACTTAATAAACCCTAAGCAGTGCGCCCAACGTACAAACCCGTCGGCAGTCCAGTTGTCGGTAAATCGTTTGCACCCCTGCCCCGGTACTGCCGCTTGTATTATGGCGTCGCATGGGGCGGCTTTGCGCTCAGCCTTGCCTGTTCCAACTAAATGAGAATAACTTATTTTTAACGGTCGTGTGTCTAATGCCGCAATTAAACCCGCCTGACCGTTTTCCAGTGATACAAGGTCGGGAATAATTTTGTTTCTTAGTTCATTGTGCATTGTAGAACTTTGGTCAAATACCGCCACAACGTTACAAAGACTTCTGAAGTTACTTGGATTTTGAACCCAGCCAAATGTACGTGTTTTTGCGTTTTCTGTATGAAGAATCGAAACCATAAAACCTCCCTGCTTAATCCCCCGCTTAGTAGTTTGTTATCAGAACTTCTATGCTTTCTCCTTTATGCGTATTGTAGCTCGAATTAGAGTAGTCGTTTTCAATCGAAGTCACGACATACTTCTTGCACCACTCTATAAGCGTCTCGTTGCGGATGCTTTTATGAACCAAAACATTTGATAACGCAAATTTTACGCCTTGCTTATGCAACTTGTCAAGCAAGTCATATAATGCGGTTTCTTGCGCTGCTTTCCAGTCTTTGAAGCCGCGATTGCCGTCATTGTAGCTCCCTAAGGTGATTAAATACGGAGGGTCGCAATAAACCATGTCGTCATAACCAAGACCGGACATATCAAACACAGTAAATTCCCGCGATGTAAACTCTATGTTGCTATCCTTTATCTTTTCCAAGAATGCAAGTAAGTTATTTCGCATATTTTCAGAAAACCTGCTACGGTTACGCCCAAAAGGGTTATTGTAATCAAGATTATTGTTAAATCGGAACTGATAATTAAACGAATAACAGGAGAGAACATAAAGGTCAAGCGGGTCTTTTGTTTTGTTGTAGAAAGTGCGAAAGTTGACAAAACCTTTTTCGTTTTCTTTTGATAGTAAAAACTCTGTTATTCGTCCCTCAATATGGCGCAATATCTCATCGGTATTTATTTGCTTGAACGCTCTGAACATATCAATTATTTTCGTGTTTATGTCATTGCAGATAATTTTCTCCGCAACTACGTTAATCCCTACATTGCATCCTCCCGCGAATAAATCAACAAACGTACCGATTTGGCGCGGGAACAACGGCATTATCTGCGGCAACAGCTTATACTTTCCCCCAATATAGTTTAGAGGACTTTTTTGATATTTTGAGCGTTTCACTTGGTAAGCGTGAGAGGGTTCTGCTACGGAAAGCACAGGCATGGGGAAGTAAGCCGCTTTTGAAATACCTTTGCGGATGTAAAAGATAAACTCCTTTAGCTCTTTAATCTCGCTTGACAGCTTGCTCTTATACTTTCGGTACGGTATATCGTACCGTTTGTAGCTGCTCTCAACACCATGCCGCTTCAAGATATTTTCTATCTGCCCTGACGACATCAAACCTTCCGTGCTATAGCTCATCACAATATTATCAAATTTTGCTTTTTCTATTAAATCCTCAAAAACCTCAAGAACTTCCGATTTAACGCAAAACGCTGATTTGATATCGTCATACGGACGCATCCCTGTAACGCCGCGGATTTCAGGGTTATCATACCGGGATATTGTTTCGAGTAAATGATAGTTCGGCGCATATTGCCTTGAGTTATATGGCGGGTCTATGTATAAAATATCGCCTTCAACTTCACGAATTAGCTGATTTGCGTCAGAATTGTAGCTGCGATTTTCGCGCCCATTATCCAGAACATCAAGCCGTGCCATTTCAAACGGTTTATATGCGCGTTTGTCCCATTCCTTTAGGTACGCACCGTATGTACCCGTTATGTTCGACACATATGGAACACCTTCAACAAGAGCAGCGAGCAAGTAATAATATTCCGCCTCTTCGATAAGCTCGGATTTGTTCCACATTTCAATCGTATTGCGTATAAAATCAACTTTCATTGCATTACGTTTGGAAATATACATACGCTCGCAATTTTCGCCGGGAGCGTAGTTGTCGGCAATGAAATATGTAATATTACTTTTATCTGTCAAGTCGGTTTCTTCTAAAAACCTTATGGGGTCAGCTATCCCTATCTTCGCAAGTTTTGAGAACACGGGTTTATGATTGTTTTCTATTGTCGCTTTTTGAATTACGTATGAAAAATGCAAAAAGTCATTTGAATGTACCTCGTATTTTGGCTTAAAGTATCTCGCAACACTCCCTGTTCCGGCAAAAATGTCACAAAAAATGTTCCCTTTTTCATTCACGTTCTCGTTAATAACAGACTCTATATTACCGAGCAGTTGCGACTTGCCTCCAATAAACCTCAAAACAACACTCCTCACATCCCGAAACATCCTTGTATCTATTTTAGCATAGTGCTAAGTCGGATGCAAGATTGTGAGCATACTTTCAAAAGATTTTCTGATGTTGCGCTTACTTTTGGGAATTTTCCGTTTCAAACTTTTCGTGAAAACACAGCGATTTCAGTCGTTTGATGAGATATTTCATTTTGATAAATTCCCTCACAACCTCATTTGCCATCTCAAAATTTACTATCCATCCAGTTCTTTTTGGGGGAGGCTGCTTGCGATAAGCTCCAAAACGCGGGCGCAGGAGCGGCGGATATCGTCTTCGGAAACGACGCCGTTTTTTAAATCGGCTTTGAGCCTCTTTACATATTTTTTGCCGCCCGGCATGATCAAATCGTTGCCGTTTTTGATGGCAAGGCCATTTGACGGCATGATGCCGTCTGTAGTAAACTCTCCGGTAGACAGCCAATCCGTCATCACAACGCCGTTAAAGCCCCATTCCCCGCGCAATAACTTTGTACACAAATCATAGCTGTTTGGGGTATATACGCCGTTTAATAAATTATAGCTCGTCATCACCGCTTTTGCGTCCGCGCCCATGACGACGATTTTATATCCTTTAAGATAAATCTCTCTGAGTGCGCGTTCGCTTATTATGCTGTCCGAGTGATTTCGCCTTTCTTCCTGATTGTTTGCCGCATAATGCTTTATCGTGACATAACAGCCGTCAAAGCCTTGCACGCCTTTTGTCACCGCCTGTGCCGTTTTTCCCGTAAGCAGCGGGTCTTCGCTAAAATATTCATAATTTCGCCCGCATAGCGGGTTTCTTTGTATGTTCATGGCGGGCGCAAGCCAATAAGTGCCGCCATATTCGGTCATCTCCGTACCTATTGCCGTGCCAAAGCGCGTAAAGATGTCCGTATTCCACGTTTGAGCAATCGCTGTGCCTATCGGGAAAGCCGTGGCATACTGATACATAAGCGTTCCCTTATTCGGCTTTGCAAACATGAATCTGCGCATTATGCCCGTTGTGTGGCCGAGCATTTCCATAGCGGCGTCAACCGCCTTTATCTTTCCCGATTTTTGCATGAGCGATGTGCGAAGCAGCCTGACACCCGCCGGTCCATCGCACAGCGCAACGCTCGCTATGCCAAGATGTCCAAAATCGCCCGTTGTGATAGCCGCCGCGCCGGGCACAAAGCTGTCGCCGGAAAGTCCCGACATACCCGTACCGACGACAAACTTTATCATATCGTCAACCGTGAGTTCATTTAGCCACTTTGCCACCTTTGGGCTGTATTCCGGTTTCGGCTCGGTATAGTCGTGGGTGATTGTCCGTATGTCCGCCGAAGACATGCCAAGCCGAGGGATATTCCCAAATTCTTCGGACGCGCTTATCGGAGGCGGCGTGATTTCTTCGTGGGGTATATTGAGCGGGCAGACTTTTTCGCATTTTTCCGTTATTACCGTTTCGTCCAAATTTATTATCCCGACGGGGTTTGTTTTGCGTGAGCTTTCCCCAAGCCGCAGTATATAATCGCCCTGCTCCAACATAAACGCCCCGGCAGCCTCATCATACCCGGCTAAATCTATTAGGTCAAATGACAATGTAATGTCGTCTTGTGACTGACCGGGCGCGAGAAGTCCCGTTTTTCCAAAAGCGGCAAGGCTTTGATACTCCCTTGTCAGCTTGCCGCTCGGACAGCTCACATATAGCTGCACGGTTTTCTTTCCTGAAAACTTCTCCCCGTCGTTTGTAACCCGCGCCTTTACCGTGATATTTGAGCCATCCGTATAAATATCCGCGCATTTTACGGAAAACCGCGAATAAGTCAATCCATAGCCAAACTCATAGCGCGGCTCTACCTTGAAGCTGTCAAAATAGCGATATCCGACATAGATGCCCTCTTTATAATACTCTTTTCCAATCTCGCCCTTTAAATAGCTGTATTCACGCGCAAAAGGCAAATCGTCGTAGTTTTTTGCCCATGTATTGGTGAGGCAGCCGGACGGTGATGTTTTGCCCGTGAGGATATCGGCAAACGCATTTCCCCCTTCCATACCCTGCTGGCAAAAGTATATTATCGCGTTTATTCCGTCAATATTTTCTATCGGCGTTAAATCAATCGAACTGCCTACATTGATAGCAAGTATTGTCTTTTTATAATGCGCCGCCGCTTTGGATATGTTTTCTATTTCTTGCCCGGTCAGGTTATAGTCATATTTTTCTAAGCTGCGGTCGGCGCACTCTCCGGCTTGTCTGGCAATGACATACACGCAAACCTCGGCGCTGCCGGACATATCGCTCGCCGTTATCTCTCGCCCGACAGGGTATCTGAAATAGTTTGACATAGCATTTATGCGCGTATCCTCGTTTCCGAATATAAGCCCCCTTGAGTTTTTAAAAAACTCCTTGTAAAATTTCTTTTTTGCGATTTTCAGCTCGGTGACGTAATCACTAAGCCATGATTCGGTTGTGACGGAAAATCCCGCGTTTAACATGCCCTCCCATATCGTCACCGAATGGCGTTCGTTTACCTCTCCGCTGCCCGTTCCGCCTTTTATGGTGGCGGCGGCTCCCGCGCCAAACAGCGCGACCGCGCAAGCGTCAATTGGCAGCGTGCCGTCGTTTTTCAGCAAGACGATGCTCTCTCCCGCAATAGCTCGGGCAAGCCTTTGGTGCTCTATCTCACGCTGCGAAACGCTGTTGTCCGCGGCGGCTTTTATTCTTGATCCCGGCATGATAATATTTCCTCCATTTTTTGGTGATATTTCTTGCGGCTGCGGCGGTTTTTAGCCGATTTTACAAAGAAGATGAGTCCTGTCGTTGAACTCATCCCCTTTGTTTTTTTCTCGCGCCAATCTTAATCTTCGTACTCTCCGTTGCGGCTTAGGATTTTCTCATCAATCCTCGCCTTGATATCTACAAAAAAGTCCGCGATTTCATTGCGGAAAATGTAGATTGCCGCAACAGCTCCGGCTATGAACACAAACGCCGCGACAGCCGAGAAAATAAATTTATTACCTTTCATGCCAATTCCCCCTTTGTTTTTATATTGATTATACTACACTAATCTCGCGCAATATACAACAAATATTTTTATAATTATTAATTATTAAGCGGCCATAAAGTCATTCCTCCCCGATCAGTTGCGTCCATCCGTGCGCAAACGATCGGGCGCTCCGCGTCCATGCTCCGCTCTCGGAATGATTTTTATAACCGCTGAGTGAAGTTATTTACGGAGTTGATTTCACGCCGGATTTCGCGAAAATCGGGCTACGGTAAACCCGGCTGCCACACCTGTAATGACTCCGGTAACGACTCCGGCGACTATCAGAATCGGCAAATATGCCGCTATGCTCGGCGTTCCCGTTATCACGATGGCCGCGAGTATTTGACCGATGTTGTGAAAAACAGCGCCCAGCGCGCCGCATACCCATATTTGTTTTGGCGTGACAAATCTCTTTGTTATCACTTGCGCACCCAGCGCAAAGAGTCCTCCGGTCAGGCTGTACGCGAGAGCAACTGCCCTGCCCGTGATAAAGGCTCCGAGCAAAATACGGCAGAGCAGTATTATAAGCGCGTCCGCCCCTGTGATCTTGGTTTTGATAATTCCGTCTTTTGGCATAAAGAGCACTATAAGCGTGACGGTGTTCGCCAGCCCGAGCCGAATACCCGGCAGCCCAATCGGCAAAGGTATCATCGCTTCAATAACATAAACGGCAAGCGCGATAGCTGTAAATATGGCTGCCAATGTAAGTCTTTTTACCGTCATCTATATCTCCCGCCCGGCGTTTTTTGCCCGATTACTTTTTCTATCCGACTGCCGCGTCAATATTTGCGTATGCGCCGCCGTCAATTTGTATTGCCAACCCATGCGGCAGACATACGATTGGCATAAGCCCCCCGTATATCCAGCCCTGCTGTACGCAAATACCGTCGCGGCAGTCGGCTTGCGTAACCCTGATACGCCCTTTTTCGACCAAAACGGTATTTGACCTTCCGCTATCTGCCTCTATTATCATACTATACGGCTCTGTGACCGTCGCTAAATTGACGGTTTTGATAAGCTCTCCGTACAGATAAATTTTTGCAACCGTCCCGGACGCCTGACGCGTCAGTAGCATTGCCGCTATAGATAAAACGGTTATGCCGATAAGCACAAGAATCCAAAATATGTTTGATTTATATTTTATCTTCTTCATGTTATAAGCTCCGCGTTTCCGTATATCAAGACCTCTCCGCCGTCTGTCACAAGCACCGCTCCTATAAATCCGGCGGTTTGCTCAAAGATTATTTCTATTTTTTCGCTGCCCGTCAAAACCGCTATAGTTGAAAGAGATTCGCCGATCAGAGCGTTTTCCGCAATTACCGTTGCGCTTATAACATCGCTTGTTGACGGCATCCCGGTATATGGGTCAAGTATATGATGGTAGGTTATGCCGTCTTCAGTAAATTGCCGCTCGTACGTTCCCGAGCTCACAATCGAAGCGTCGGCGATTTCCAAAACCCCGACATATTCATTTTCACTGCCGTACGGTTTTCTTATCGCTGTGCGCCACGGGCTGCCGTCCGGCCTTTTTCCCAAAAGCATAATGTCTCCGCCCAGATTGATGAGCGCGTTTGTCACTCCGTTTTGACGCAGATGCTCGGCGATCTTGTCGGCTATATACCCTTTGGCTATCCCTCCCAAATCAATCCATGACTCGGGATTTTCAAGCTGTACGGTGCTTTTTTCTGCGTTTGTGGTCAGCTGACTATAATTTACGGTCAATTGCGCTTTTTTGAGAAGTTCTTGCGGCGGTACGGTTTGCCCGCCATGTTCGTTAAAGTTATTGCCAAAATCCCATAAGCTGCTGAGACGTCCTACCGTTATGTCAAACATACCGCCGGAGAGCTCGCCAAAACGCAAGCCATGCTCTATAAGCTCAACCGTTTCGCGGCTTACCTCCACCGGTTCGCCTTTTGCATGGTTTATTTTCCATACATCGCTCCCCGTCACGGTCATGCCAAATAAAGCCTCATATTTCTCACAAAGCTCAAAGGCTTCTTCAAGCAGATTACTTATCAGATTGCTTGCGTCAAGTTTGCTCGAATATATGGGCTGCCCGATTGTTATCGTGCAATATGTATCAAACAGCAAGCGGGTTTCGCTCATTATATCGCCGCTTTGCCCCCCGCCGCAGCCCGCAGTTCCAATGCCGCTTATAATCATGAAAATACAAACAAAAAGCGCGGTTACAGCTTTGTGGCTGCCTCTTACGCGGCGGTTTTTGAGGTTTTTTATCCGGCATTTTATCTCAAATCGCGTTCCATCAGCTTTTTTCATAAGATAAAATACACTTTGTTATACATATTTGCGAGCAATGCCCGCAGCTATCGCATTTTGCGTCATCTATCACTGCCAAAGCCTCGCTCGGAGAAGTAATATGTATAGCCTTTGCCGGACATTCACGGACACATTTTTGGCAAGCAATGCATCCTCTTTTACACTTATTTCTGACAATACCGCCCTTTTCGGGATTTTTGCAAAGCACCGCGGCATGTTTGGGCTTTGTTTCCACTGAAATAACCGCTGTCGGGCATACCTTTTCACATAGCTTGCAGGCCGTGCATTTGCGCGAGTCTACACGGGCAATGCCTTTTGATATGCAAATCGCGCCGCTCGGACATACCTTCACGCAATCGCCATAGCCCAAGCAACCGAATGAACACGCGTGTTTGCCGCCATACAGCCCGCTTGCCGCAACGCATGTATCAATCCCCACATACTCCATTTTATCTATTCGCGCATCCGTATCTCCGACGCAATGCACGATGGCAATCTTTTTTACAAGCTCATCTGTGGCATCAATGCCAAGTATCGCTCCAAGCTCTTTGTATGTGGCTTCACCGCCGGGCGGGCATTTATCTATTGCCGCTTCGCCTTTTGCGAGTGCGGCTGCATAGCCGTCACAGCCGGAATACCCGCAAGCGCCGCAATTTGCTCCCGGCAACGCTTCGCGAATCTTCTCTACAAGAGGGTCTGTTGGCACATTCATCACCTTGCCCGCGATTATAAGCAAAACTGCCGCCAAAAGGCCGGCCGCTCCGGTGATTGTTATGGCTGTAATGATAGTTTCCATTTCCCTTTTCTGCTTTCTAATTTGCTTTGCCGAGCACGACCCGGCTTTATTTTCCGAAAATGTTTTCTATTACTCCCTCAAACGCAAAGAACGCGATTGACAGTATCGCCGCAGATATGAGGGTTATCGGCATACCTTTAAATGAATCCGGCGGGTTTGCGTTCGCGAGCTCTTGCCTGATCCCCGTAAAGAGCAGCATCGCGAGTAAAAACCCAAGCCCCGCGCCGAGAGCGGCGGCAATCGCCATGATAAACGAATATTCATTATTTATATTCGATATGGTAAGCCCCAGCACGGCGCAATTTGTTACGATCAGCGGCAAGAATATACCCAGTGAAGCATGAATCGGCGGCGCAAACTTTTTTAGCGTTATCTCGACAAGCTGAACCAATGTCGCGATGATCAATATAAAGACCACGGTCTGCATAAACTCAAGCCCGCTCGGATCGAGCAAGTATCTTTGGATTGGCCATGTCACGGCGGATGCCATTATCATAACAAATGTGACCGAAAACCCCATGCCGACCGAGCTTTTAATGTCCTTTGAAACGCCCAGAAACGGGCAAACGCCCAAAAACTGGCGAAGCACATAGTTGTTTACAAACGCCGCGCTCATAATAATGATAATAATTTGTTTTATATCAAATTCCATTTGCTACCTCTGCTCCTCGGATTGCTGTATCTGCTCATCTGACCTGTCAGAGTCATAAGATTTATCGGGCTTGCCGGATTCATCGGGCGCCGCCTTTAGCTTCCCGCAAATCCCGGCGTTTGGGCATCCGGCGCATAAGGCGTCAGATTGCGCGAGAGCGCCCTTTGAAATTTTATTTACCGCCGCAAGAATAGCCGCCAAGACTATAAACGCGCCCGGAGCCATTGTAAATATGGAGATATTATTGCCGCGCAGCCACGGGATTTCGATGCCAAACCATGTGCCGCTTCCGAGTATTTCACGAACGGACGCAATCGCAAAGAGCGCCAAAGTAAAGCCCGCGCCGGCGCCGAGCGCGTCCAAAACGGAGTCTGTTACCTTGTTTTTTGCCGCGAAAATCTCCGCTCGCGCAAATATTATGCAGTTTACCGTTATCAGCGGCAAAAATATACCAAGTGACTGATATATCGGATAAGCATACGCTTCCACTATCATTTTCGCGAGCGTGGTAAAGCTGGATATAAGAACAATGTAGCACGGTATGCGCGTTTTGTTTGGTATTATGTTTCTGAGCATTGATACCGCCGCGTTTGAACCAAGCAGCACAAATGTTGTCGCGACCCCCATGCCGATCGCGTTTTCCGCTTGCGTAGTGACGGCAAGCACCGGGCATAAGCCGAGCATCAGTACAAGTACCGGATTTTCTTTGATTATTCCTTTTGTCAGTATGCTTCGTTTGCTCATTTGCCTTGCCCTCTTAATTGTAAATTGCATCAAAGGCCGTGAAAATATCGCCGATCGCCCCGATGTACGCACTCGTTGAAATAGTAGCCCCGGTTACGGTATCTATGCCGTCGAGCCTGTAGTCTGAACCTGTAAACGGCGTTAAAAATGATTCTTGGTCGAGAATAGTCCCTATTCCCTGCGTTTCGGTGTGAGACAGCGTAGACGCCTTTATTATTTTGCCGTCTGAGTCTATGGCGCAAATAACATTAATAATGCCGCTAAAACCGCTTACCTCCGCAATGAACACGTATCCGGCATTATTTGATGTTTCAAATATCTGCGTCACGGTGTCCGGGACTTTGTCATTTGCCGATATGTCTATACGTTCAAATCCCGCCGCCTCCGGGATTAATTCTTTCATCATTTCATTTGCGCGGGCTTCTGCCGCTTCGCGTATTATGGGTTCGGTCATGCCGTTTACGGCCGCAAGCGCGGCGGATGCGACAACGCAAATGATCGTTACGACTAATAATGGCTTGATATATTCTCTAAACATAGGCAAATCCTTAACTCTTTACCGCTCCGAGCGGTTTTGTTTCCGTGATCCTGTTTATATATGGGGTCAGTATGTTCATCAGCAGTATCGCAAAAGATACACCTTCCGGATAGTTGCCGTATATTCTAAAAAGCACGGTAAATAACCCCGCTCCCGCGCCAAAAATGATTCTCCCCAAGTTTGTTTGCGGAGCGGTCACATAATCTGTCGCCATAAAGAACGCCCCGAGAAACAGCCCACCCGCGAGCATATGATATACCGGCTCCGCGCCAAGCAATCCCGAAAGCCCCGTGACCACCGCTATGTATGTGAGAGGTGTGTGCCATGATATTACGCGGCGCGCCATCAGGTAAATGCCGCCAATGAGAAGCGCTATGTTGCTTGTTTCGCCGAGGCTTCCTCCCCGAACGCCGAGTATCATATGCCAAACAGACGGCAGCGCGTCAAATCGGCCTTGACCCAAAAGCACGAGCGGCGTCGCGCCCGTGACGGCATCCGCGCCTGCTGTCGCGCCCGTGAGGGCATCCATCGCGCCGCCTGCCGCACCCAAATTTGCCGCAACGGAATCTATCGGGTAAATCCACCACGAGGTCTCGGCATATGGCGACGCCCAGTTTGTCATAGTCGCCGAAAAAGCCAAAAACATCACGACACGCGCCGTGATAGCGGGGTTTGCAAAGTTTTTGCCAAGCCCGCCGAATAATTGTTTTACGAGTATGATCGCCACTGCGCTGCCAAACACGGCTTGCCATATCGGTATCGTGACGGGCAGATTGAACGCGAGCAAAACGCCGGTAATGCAAGCGCTATAGTCGCCTATCGTTTTTTCGCGTTTTGTGATTTTTTCAAAAATCCACTCAAAAAACACGCATGAAGCGACACATACGCACGTAACCGCCGCGGCGCGGACGCCAAATATCATGATCGCCGCCGCAAAAGCCGGGATGAGGGCGATGAGCACATCAAGCATTATCCTGCTTGTGGTGGCTTCGTGGTGTATATGGGGCGATGTTGATACTGTCAGTTTTGTCACGCTGATCTCCTTATTTTCTGCTTTGCCAAAGCAGGTCGTTTGATAGACGGATCGCCTGCACCAAAGGCCGCCTTGCCGGGCAGACATATGCGCAGCTTCCGCATTCGACGCACAAATTAACTTTATAACGCTCTAATTTTTCTATGCTTTTCACTTGATACGCGGCCTCGATGTTCGACGGCATTAAGCTCATGGGGCATACGCCTACGCATCTTCCGCATTTAATGCACGCCGTCTCCGCCCTGCGGGATTTGCCGCCCGGAGCATTTTCCGGCGCGAACGCAAGTACGGAGTTTGTCACTTTTACGACCGGCATATCAATATCCGGCAGGGCATATCCCATCATGGGACCGCCCATGAGTATTTTCCCCGGTTCAGGCACGGAAAAACCCCCGCAAAAATCAAACAGCTTCCTGATGGGGGTTCCTATCGGAGACAATACGTTATTTGGCTTTGCCACTATCGGCCCGTCTACGGTAACAACTTTATTTACAAGCGGCATACCCGTCTTTATATATCTGTCAAATACCGTTATGGTCGTGATGTTTGTGACGAGCACCCCGACGTCGGCAAGACGCGCACCCTCCGGCACGATCCGCCCCGTGGTGTTATAAACAAGCACCTTGCGCTCGCCCTGCGGGTATTTTGTCGGCAAAACGCGAATTTCTACTTTATCGTTTCCCTCAAAACCTTTTTGCATCGCTTCTATAGCCAGCGGTTTATTGTCCTCTATGCAGATAAGTATTTTTTTGCGGGGCTTCATAAATTTCAGCAGCAGTTCCACGCCGCCGACAACATGCGCGGTATCGTCAATCATTGTTCTTGTGTCGGCAGTTATATACGGCTCGCACTCGGCTCCGTTTATGAGTATGTAGTCAAGCTCGCCCGGGTTTTTTATATCCAGCTTGGGCGCTGTCGGAAATCCCGCTCCGCCAAGCCCAACCGCGCCCGAATCGCCGACTGCGGATAAAAATTCGGACAAAGTTTTGACGTTCACCGGCTCTTGCGCCCTATACGGCGTTTGCAGGCCGTCCGGTACGATCACAACGGATATTGCCCTTTTGCCCGTCACCTTGTCGCGCTCGTTGATTGCTTTGACCGTGCCGGAAACGCTCGAATGGACAGGCGAACAGATTTTTCCGTCCATTTTTCCGATGAGCTGCCCTACTTTTACCGTATCGCCGATTTCGATAATCGGTATGGCCGGTTTTCCCGAGTGCATTTTCATTGGGATTTCGATCTGCTCCGGTATTGGCAGTGTTTGAGCGGGGTTATTAGCAGTATTTTTGCTATACGGCGGGGATATTCCCATTATTTTCTTTTTCATCTTGTCAGAGTTCATGTGTAGATTATATGTAAATACATAATAATAGTCAAGATACTGTTCACACTCTCCCATAAATATGTTAATATGTAGTCACTATATCTATTGAAAAAGGGAGGTGAAATATGCCAAAGATATCCCGTATACGCGGGCGGCTGCCGCTGCCATACGCTATTATGCTCTGCGTCAATCTGTTTTTTATCTGCGTTGCTTTTGCCGTAGATACTCCAATTGCCATTTGGGAGGGTTTTTTGCGTATCATCTCGTCGCGGTCAATACTTATAACCGACTATTTGGCCGTAGGCGGCGTGGGCGCGACGCTTGTCAATGCCGCTATTGCGGGTTTTTCCGGTCTTTTGATGCTCATTTCCTCGCGCATAAAGCCAAGCGGAGCTATTATCATGGCGCTGTGGCTTACGGCGGGCTTTGCCTTTTTCGGCAAAAACGTATTTAATATGATACCTCTCACAATTGGCGTTGGGATTTATTCAAAATACAAGAAAGAGCCTTTTTCAAACTATGCTCTGGCATCCCTTCTTGTCGCGACACTTTCCCCCGTTGTCAGCGAAATAGCGTTTTTTGGCGAATTTAGTTTTCTCGTCGAAATAACCATAGGCGTTTTGGTCGGATTTTTTATCGGTTTTATTTTTCCGCCAATCTCCTCTCACATGGTACGCGCGCACGGCGGTTACGACCTCTACAGCATGGGTTTTGCGGGCGGCCTTATAGCCACTATCTATGCCGCCACCTTGCGCAGCATGGGGCATGAGATAATACCCGCAGAGTTTTTGAGCAGCGGTAATAACTTTATCTTATCAATAATGCTGTATTCTTTTTCCGCCTCAATGATTTTATGCGGACTCCTCGCCGGAGATGACGGCGGCATAGCTGTGCGGATAAAGGCGAATTTTTCAGATTTTCTGAAATTTCATAAGCACTCCGGGCGTCTGATAACGGACTTTTACTTTCTCTATCATAACAGTATCTATATAAATATGGGTTTTTTGTGCGCCTGTGTCACCACCTTTGTTTTGCTCACAGGCGCGGAGCTTGCCGGTATAGTTGTCGCGGCAATATTCACCATAGTGGGGTTTGGCGCTTTCGGCAAGCATATTGTGAATATCGTGCCCGTCATGGTCGGGGCTTTTCTGTCCGCTATCCTCAACGTGCATGACCTGACGCTGCCTTCAAACATAGCCGCTATCTTGTTTTCTACGGCGCTGGCTCCGATGGCCGGTCAATTCGGCTGGTATTGGGGCGTAGTAGCCGGTTTTCTGCACGTCAGCGTCGTTATGTTTGTAGGTGATTTAAACGGAGGGTTGAATTTGTATAACAATGGCTTTGCCGCAGGGCTTGTCGCCATGTTTTTGCTCCCGATAATAACCGTTTCAGAAAGGATGCGCAAAGAACATGAAGATTAGATTAAAGACAAGGTTTGAAAAAACACTTAGAATCACAAGTGATTTGATGCTCTATTGCCATCATCACGACGCGACTAATCTTACCTCGCATATTACTGAAGAAAACGGCACAATACGGTATGAAATAACCGCATCTCCGGTATGCCTTGATGAACACAAGCTCGATGAACTGCGAAAAAGGCTTGACGCGCCAAGGCAAAGGGAGATGGAATGTGATTTTTGGGAGCTCATGGGCGAGTCTCAAGACTTCTCTGAGCTTACGCTGGTGGGAATGTTATGCGACGAGAGCGATGTGAGCTATGAAAACTCTGTTCTCACCATCACGCTGCTACGATATGACTGATTTTACAGGATTTGTCGCCTCCTCTTAAAGCAGCTATGTGTCATCGCAGTCTTAAATTACTTTTTAGTAATTTACTAATATATAAATAAGGTGGTAAGGAATGTTGAAAATAGGTATGTCTACCCCAATCGTCGAAATGGATGGCGACGAAATGACCCGTGTACTCTGGAAGCTGATAAAAGAAGAGCTTATAGAGCCGTTTGTTGATTTAAAAAGCGAATACTATGACCTTGGGCTTATAAATCGCAACGAAACCCGCGACCGTGTGACTGTCGAGGCGGCAAATGCCGCGAGAAAATACGGCGTCGCCGTCAAATGCGCAACCATAACTCCAAATAAGCAAAGAATGAAAGAGTATCCGCAGCTTACCGAGATGTGGAAATCGCCAAACGCTACAATCCGCTCCATTTTAGACGGCACTGTCTTTCGGACGCCCATAATGACGAGCTTTATCCAGCCCACAGTGAGGACGTGGGAGTCGCCAATTACTATAGCCCGCCACGCTTATGGGGATGTTTATAAGGCTGCCGAGCTTGTTACCGACGAGCCGGGAGAGTGCTTTTTGCTGTTTAAGGGAATCAGCGGAGAAACGAAGCAGCTGTCCGTGCATAACGCAAAAAAAGGCACTATATGGCTCGCGCAGCACAATACGGACGAGAGCATACAAAGTTTTGCGCGCTCATGCTTTGAGTATGCCATTGCCTTAAAGCAAGACCTTTGGTTTTCGGCAAAAGATACGATTTCAAAAAAATATGACGGCAGATTTAAAGATATTTTTGATAGCGAGTTTGAAAGCTATAAAGAGCGTTTTGACGCGCTGGGGATTGAGTATTTCTATACGCTCATTGACGACGCCGTGGCAAGGGTTGTGCGCTCAAAAGGCGGTTTCATCTGGGCCTGTAAGAATTACGACGGTGATGTTATGAGCGATATGGTGAGCTCCGCCTTTGGGTCGCTGGCGATGATGACCAGTGTTTTGGTTTCTCCCGACGGCACATATGAGTATGAGGCGGCTCACGGTACGGTAACGCGGCATTATTATAAATACCTCAAGGGGGAGCGCACTTCAACAAATCCAATCGCTACGATTTTTGCGTGGTCGGGCGCCCTCTCAAAACGCGGCGAGCTTGATAATTTACCCGAGCTCGTGGATTTTGCGGGCAAACTCGAAAAAGCGAGCCTTGACACGCTAAGCGACGGAACAATGACGGCGGACCTTGCAATGCTCGCAGTTTCCGACGCGCCCATTGCTCCGCGCACCGTAGATTCATGGGAGTTTATCGGCAGCATAGCCGATAGATTGAAGTGAGAGCTTGGCAGTAATCACTAAATAAGTTTGTGCAAGTTGGCAAAAGTAACCCGCTAAGCGATTTTTAAGTAACAGTTATCTTGTAGATAACTGTTATTTTTATGCCGATATAAGCATATATTTTGCGCGAGCATTACTATTTTTACGCCATTTATACGCCATTTGTAACATATCTGTAGAGCGTAAACGATTATGGAAATGCCGGAAGAATCTTGTATATAATCGCCTCGTATTAAAAAATCGGAGGTTGCTCTAAAAATGAAAAAATATGCCGAAAGCAAAAAGGAAAATGCGATAAATACCCAAAACAATAGTAAAGCTATAACTAAAACCAAAAGTAACACCCAATCCCAAACGGGCGATAAGCGAAAAGGTAAGACCGGAGCTAAAAACAGCTTTATGCGAAATGCCGCGTTTATCTCTCTGATACTCCTTGTTTTATTGCTTTTACTTACAAAATTTGCTTGCGGCAACTGCGCTGTACCGGAGCAAGAAGAAGACGATGTTGCTTTCTCAAATGTTTTGAGTGCCAGTCCGCTTGATTTTTCCCAAAATATCAACACCGATACCCCTTTGTCGTCAGATTATGACAAGGCTGATCAAGATTCATATGATAATGATACTTACGATAACATTACCCGCGTCATTGACTCGCTTGATATTCAAAGTCTCGATAAGGGCATAAGAGGCGGGGGCGGCATTGGACGGCTGAACAATCTTGTAAATACACCTTCTCATATTTGCACTTATTGCGCCAATTGCAATAACTGCTTAAATTGCGGCAACGGTTTTTGCCCGCTATGCTGTCATCATGATGAAATTTGCGCTGAGTGCAGCGAGTGTTTGTCATGCGGGTCATGCTGCAATTTTGGAGACGCTGCGCAAAGTGAGGTGTACAGCGATTGCGATATAGATGATAATTGTTATGATTGCGATGCTTGCGGCGGCGATAATTGCGGCTGTGACGATAAATACGATGACTTCGATGACTATGGCGGCGGTGATTCCGGCGGGGGCGGAGCTTTTGATGGCAGCGGCGGTGATTCCGGCGGTGATTCCGGCGGGGGCGACCGCTGCCGGGAAGGTTGCGGCTGTGAGAACTGCCGGTGTGACAATTGCGGTGATTGTGACAGTTGCTTTGGTTGTTCCGGCGACGACTTTGGCGCATGGAGCGACTGGCAAGACGACGGCGGAACGCATAGTCGGGAGCGCAACTGCAATCATTGCGGCATAGCAGAAAGAGACGCACACATCGAAAATTGGGGCGATTGGCAAAGTGACGAATCAGACCATTGGCGAGGATGCCGAGATTGCGGCATATATGAGCCAAAAAGCGCCCACAGCTTCACGGCGTGGAGCGACGGCGGCGGCCAATGTATTCGCCATTGCGATGACTGCGGCCATGAAGACAACCAGCCGCACGAATACGGAGTTTGGAGCGACGGCGGCGGCCACTGTGTGCGCCATTGCGGAGACTGCGGCCATGAGGATAAGCAGCCGCACGAATACGGAGTTTGGAGCGACGGCGGCAATCACAGCCGGGTGCGCAGTTGCAATCATTGCGGCGCAGCAGAAAGAGACGCACACATCGAAAACTGGGGCGATTGGCAAAGCGACGAAATAGATCATTGGCGCGGCTGCCGGGATTGCGGCATATATGAGTCAAAAAGCGCTCACAGCTTCACAGCATGGAGCGACGGCGGCGGCCAATGTGTGCGCCATTGTGACGACTGCGGTCATGAAGATAATCAGCCGCACGAATACGGAGTTTGGAGCGACGGCGGCGACCAATGTGTGCGCCATTGTGAATACTGCGGCCATAAGGATAACCAGCCGCACGAATACGGAGTTTGGAGCGATTGGCAAGACGACGGCGAGTTTGGATGTATGAGAGAGAGCTTTTGCGACCGTTGCGGGGCTATACACGGCCAGTTTCACACAACAAAGTTGGGCACTTACGCAAGTAACGCTTTCGAGCATTGGCAAATATGTGACATATGCGGGCGCAAAGACGATCTCACCATAGAAAACCATATATATTCTACCGGAAAAAACAATGGCAACGGCACTTGCACAAGACCGTGTGACGTATGTGCTTATGAGACGACGGCGGAACATTCTTTGTCAGCAGGCAACTGGTCATACAACTCGGGAAACGATAGGTGCTATAGGAATGTCTCTTGCCGATATTGCAGCTATTTTGAATCCGAATCGCACAGAACAGCGCCCAGCAGCAACTGGAGCACATCTCCTTCCGGCCATTGGAAAGTGTGTGTTTATCAGCCTGTCAATGAAAACGGTCATCCTGTAGGCTCTATATGCCGCGCGAGTCTCAACGGTTATCACGGTTCCGGCGGTCACGCGTGGAATCCGGGCAACCTCCACGTGTGTACTGTGTGTAGTTATTGGAGAGCAAACGTATAGATAGCCCATAAAAACGTATAGATAGCCCATAAAATTGTTTGTTGCATCCCTTTTTTGATTATGTTATAATATATATGCTCAAATGTACATAAAAATAAATACATATGCAAAAGGATGATTCATATGATAGTCGCAAATACTGTTGAAATGAGAAAAAACTTTAAAAATCTGTGTTTGCAGGCAGAGCAGGGCGAGAAGATTTTAATAACACGCCCTCGTCAGAAAAATCTGATTCTTGTCTCTGAGGAAGAGTTTACACGGCTTGGATATGCGCAAAAATCAACGCCGCAGAGCAAATTTGACATTCTTTCAAATTTTTTCGGCATAGCGGGCGGGAGCGCGCTTGACGGAAAAAACGACAAGGACGTTCTTGCACAGGGATTGGTAGAAAAATATGAAAGTCTTGCTTGATACTAATATTATTTTAGACTGCTTGTTGGAAAGATATCCGCATTTTACACACTCAAAAGAAGTTCTCCGCCAATGTTTAGACGGCGGGGTGTCCGGGTATATGGCCACTCACACCGTCAATGACATTTTCTTTGTCGCCCACAAAAACAAACCTGAATTGCCGCCGGAAAATCTTGTAAAAGCCATCGTTATTTTTACAAAAATGCTTGAAACAGTAAATCTCACCGCCGCAGATGTCGAAGCGGCTTCGTTTTTGCGACTCTCGGACTTTGAGGATGCACTCATCAACCAGTGTGCTTCAAAAATAAAGGCAGATTATATTGTAACTCGCAACATCAAGAATTTTGGCAATTCCACAGTCACTGCAATAACCCCTCAGGAGTTCTTGGATTTGATTTAATTTTATCAAAATCAGTCGGAGCGTGTACTCGCCACTGATTTTGATAAAACATCACGCGCATCTGCGCGGGATGCAACCGCATAGCGTTTGTGAGTCTTAGCCGAATTCATTTCGGCTAAGGCGATATATTTTATTTATGTTCTGATATGGAAAAACTGTCGGAGGCAACGAATTGCGTTGTATTTCTTTCGTCACCGTCATCAATGCAAATTGAATAAGGCACGCAAATGATGTAATCTCCCGGATTTAGCGAACCAACTCGCGCAGATATGTCATAAACTTTCTCATTGCGTGATTCTGCCGCAAGCTCATATCCTATACTGGGATATGGATGCGCCGAAATGTCTTCAACCTTTAACCATATTTCATTTTCTTTCTTATATAACTCATAGTATTCCCCATATGTCACCGTGTATGTGCTTTCGTTCTCCCAAAATGTTTTAATTGTAATTATTCCGGCCGGATAAACGTCATGTTCTGTCTTCATAATCACGCCCGGGAGTGCAGCCGTATCTATCAAGTTAAACTTTTCAGTTGTATCTATCATTGGCATTTCACTTTCAGGCGCATTTGGTGTTAGCATCTCACAGGAATTTAATAAGCCGCAGGCCGTAAATGAGATAAGTATAATTATCGCTGATATGAGATATGTACTTGTCCTTCTCATTTCACAATACCCTCTTGCTCTCGTCATCACAAGTCAGCCGGTTTCATTCATCTTATTTTCTATCACTTCAAAAATCAGTCCGGTGCGTCCAGTGTTTTTCGTATTTTCCTAATCCCAATACATTCTTCCGGGTTCAAGCTCCCCGTATTTTTCGCGAAGCAGCTCGGACACCGTCACAAGCTCATAGCCTTGCGCTATTAAATCAGGTATTACGCGGCTCATTGCTTTTGCCGTTGAGTCATATATATCGTGACAGAGGATAATGTCTCCCTCTTTGACCTCATTCATTATGATAGAGTATACCATATCTTCGTCTTTACACTCCCAATCCTTGGGGTCAACCGACCAGTTTACCATCGAAAGGCCGAGCTTCCGCGCCACTTTCTCAACCTTTTCGTCAAAATTGCCATACGGCGGTCTGAAAATATGCGTTACGTCGCCTGTGATTTTCGCGATAGCTGAAATTGTGTTTACCAAATGTTTTTTAATTACTCTTTTTGAGAGCTTAGTAAAATCTACGTGTTCCCATGTATGGCAGATAATTTCACAACCCATCTGCGACGCCCGGTAAATCTTGCCCTTATGCTCTTCGATTTTACTTCCCATAACAAAAAAAGATACAACACCTTCGTTTTGTTGAAGAGTGTTTAAAATGCACGTTGTATGGACGCTTGGTCCGTCATCAAATGTTATAGCAATTTTCATGGACATTCTCCTCGTTTGTCAGTACCTACATTATATCATATTCACAGAGCGAATATGATATAATGCTCATCTTTTTCTCGGAGGCGGCAGGCTCATTTGCCGCCAAGAGCGGCTTTTGCGGCTTCGTAAGCCTTTTTTTGATACTTGAAAAAAACATCGTCGGATTTATGTTTATCCCCGTCATATTCTTTTGTCAAAAGGCTTGCGAAATACTCAAGCAGCAATGGGTTTCGCACCAAAATCGGACCTGTCAGATATGTTCCCAGCAGGTTTTTGTATATAATACCTTCACTGTGGGCTTTGAAATTTGCTCCTTTGCCCGGCCGGACGTAAAACGGCCTTTTAATATCTCCGTTTTGAACGCCTTTTGCACGGTTAATGAAGCCGATGACGGGTTCATCGGGTTTATTTTGTTTGCCTTGTTCACCGTTTTTGCCGGGTTTATCGCGCCCGTTCAAAAACGAAGCCTCGCATATGCAGTCGCCGGTAATGCGAGCGCCCTCTTGCACTGTTTCAAAATCAATAAGCCCAAGCATTTCATGCCGATTTCCGTTCCGGTCAATAACTCTGCTGCCAAAAAGCTCATGAGAGTTTCCCGTAGCCAGTACCGCAGTCCCCTCTTCAATTTGCCTTATCAGCGATTTTTTATGCTTTGCCAAATCGCGCATGGCGGCAATCAGGCTGTGTTCCGTACCGCTGCCGACACAGATAAAATCATATTCGGAAAAATTTAGGTCATCGCCGACGCTTTTCTTGTGGATAACCACATCGCAGGCACGACAACTAAGCTCCCGCGCCATAGCGGCGGCATTTGCCCAATCACCGTAAAGATTCATCAAGTCATAATACAGGTGCAATATTTTAATGTTTTTTCTTGACTTTTTCATAATATCCCGCCCATAATCCATAGTCCGCAGTTCATAGTCCACAATTTCTAAAATCCCAAAACAGCTTTTCTCTTATCGCCCTATCAAGACGCTTTGCCTGAACGCTTTTTTGCCTTGCCTAAAAGGTTTGCCTAAACACTTTTTTCAGCTTTGCCTTATCCGCAAAGCATGTGAGGGTATATATATCGCCCATTGTATTTTTTTGTACATATTCCCGCAAATCTTTTAGGTCAGTTACATATCCCATCTTTTCCGGCGCAATATCCGTCATTGCAAAGCGTGTTGCCAAATCATAGACATATTGCCCGGCAAGCACCACATTGACTACGTTTTGACAGGCCAATAAATTAAAATCTATATCCCAAAGCCATGAGGTTTCACAGGTGTAATATTTGCGGCTTATGGAATCAACCAAAATGATAACGGTGCAAGGCTTATCTTTGCGGCTTATCCATTTGAGCCACGCATTGTACGCAAATGAGTTTTCATGCTTCGATATCAGCAAAAGCCCTTTGCGCGAGCCGAGTGAAAACACGGCAGTTCTTCCGCTTTTAAGCTCATACCCGTCAAGTATCTTTACCGCGTCAGAAATGGCGATATTTGCCGTTTTTGACGCTGCCGCCGCCGCACAAAGATTATATGCCGCCGTTATGGACGGCAGCGGCATACGCAGCTTTGCCCCCTCTGAAAACAAAAGTGTTCCGTCATTTTTTATCTGTGCTTCTATATCGGGGTTTTTGCGTTTCAGATTGCATAAGGTACAGCCGAAATCGCCAAAATGCCCCGCAGTACGGTATGTATATTCCATACGTTCCTTACATACGGTGCAAAATGCTCCGTCGTCATACATGCCAAAATCGGGTTTGCCCTGAGCTTCGGGCTTGTCGTTGTCAATGATTTTATCGCGGCTTTCGGGATTTTTGTGTTCGCCCTCTATGCCAAACCATAGCACATCTTTTGCATATGTTTGACTGTCTGCCGCAAGCGAGGCGACATAGGGGTCATCGGCATTTAGGATAAGCCTCATATCATGACCGGCAGCTTCAATGGCTTCGCTTATGCAATCTTTGACAAACTCGTGGTGCCCGTTTCGCGTCAGTTGATCGCGGCATAGATTTGTCACAAGGAGTGCCGACGGGCGCACTTTCTCAAAAATCTTTTTCAAGTAGCGTTCGTCACACTCCATAACGATAGCATCCGGCTTTACTCTTCCGCAAAAAGAAGCCACGCGCAAAAGAAGCGTGGCAATGCCTTCCGTTTGATTTGAACCCTCGTGATTGTAGGCCGCTTTCATACCGCCGGCTTTTAAAATATACGTGATCAGTTCCGTGGTCGTCGTTTTGCCGTTTGAGCCCGTCACGGCAATAATTATCTCGGGCAGCTTTAGCCCGGCGAGTATATCGGGAAATATTTTGAGCACAATTTTACCGGGTAAGCTGCTGCCTTTTCCGACGAGCTTACCCGTAAAATAAAGTATCTTACATAATAGTACGGCAAAAAACACTTTCACAAACGAACTCAAGCGCTGATTGCGTCTTTTGCCACGCCGACAAGTTTTGTAAACGCTTTTGGCTCATGTATCGCCATCTCGGAGAGCATTTTGCGGTTTAGTGTTACGCCCGAGAGCTTGAGACCGTGCATAAAACGTGAATAGTTTATATCATTTGCCTTGCACGCTGCGCTTATTCTTGTAATCCACAGTCTGCGAAAATCCCTCTTTTTTAATCTGCGGCCGGTGTAGGCGTAGGTTAAGGACTTCATGACCGCTTGATTTGCTAATTTGAAGTGCTTTGATTTTGCTCCCCAATATCCCTTTGCTAATTTTAATATTCTTTTTCTTCTCTTTCTCGTAACAGTAGCGCGTTTAATTCTGGCCATATCTAAAAATCTCCTTTTACCTTTTTACCTATTTGTACGGAATCATTTTCTTTACTGCGGATTCGTTCGTGACGTCGGCATATGCGCCTTTACGCAAGCCCCTCTTGCGCTTTGTCGTTTTTTTGTTGAGAATATGGTTTTTATACGCTTTTGCGCGTTTAACCTTCCCTGTTTTTGTGAGGCTAAAACGCTTCTTTGCCCCACTGTGTGTTTTGATTTTCGGCATTGGTTTATTTTCCTTTCGTTATCTATTGTCCATATCCCGCATGATACTCTTTGAATATTTTGGGATATGGGCTTTATTTGCCTTGCTTTGGGGTCAGGAACATGGACATATGCCTGCCGTCGAGTTTAGCATTTTTATCTACGCTTCCAATTTCGGCACATTCTTCGGCAAATTTGAAAAGCAGTTTCTCCCCTAAGTCTGTGTGTGCCATTTCCCTGCCCCGAAAACGTACCGTAACCTTGAGCCGATCGCCTTCTTTTAAGAATTTGATCCCGTTTTTTAGTTTGACGTTAAAGTCGTTGATGCCGATGCCCGGTGACATACGTATTTCTTTGACCTCGACAATATGCTGGTTGCGCCGTACTTCTTTTACTTTTTTGGCTTGCTCATACCTGTACTTACCGTAATCCATGATTTTGCAAACCGGCGGATTTGAAGTGGGTGCAATCTTTACAAGGTCGAGTTCTTTTTGGATTGCGATCTTCATCGCTTCACCCGATGTCATGATGCCCAGTTGCGCGCCATCCTCATCAATGATCCTAAGCTCTTTGTCCGTTATCGCTTCGTTAATCTGAAAGTTCGCGTTGCTTATGTAAAGCACCTCCTTTATCCTGTTTACTCCTATTTATACCACTTTATATTATCTTATCCGTTTATATGAAAACAAAACGGACGCCTTTGCATCCGTCGTCTCTGAAAATTACCTGCACGAGTCTGCAAGTAATATTTGCGACCTCGGCGCGCATATAGGCGGCCGGGTGAGGACGGGGATGCCGTTCTGCTTACTTAGGCACATATAATAGCACTATGTCGCGGCGTTTGTCAACATTTTTTTACGTAGAGTAATTTTGAAGTGACTTTTGATGAGTAAATTTCGTATGAATGGTTTCGTTGAGAATTGAGTTGGTATGTAAAATTTGGCGATTTTTTGATAATCAAGATAATCAAGAAAGCAAAAAAAGCTCGCGGGTTTAAAATTTGTCTTGATGTTACAGCTTTATTATTATAATATAACACCGTATTTAATCAGCAGTTATTGACTCAATCGTGCAGTATCTGACGATTGCAAGCTAAAATGAATAGAAATTACAAGGAGGATTACCATGAACGTATTCATTACCGGAGGAACCGGCTGCATAGGCCAATACGTTACCCTCGCCATCGCAGGGCGGGGCCACAAGACCAAGGTTTTATCCCGCACCCCCGAAAAGTACGCCCCTATGCTGAAGATGGGCGACATCGAAATCGTCGGCGGTCTGATGACAGACTATGAAAAAATAGCCGATTATGTTAAAGGCTGCGACGCTGTCATATCCATTGCCCTCGGATGGGGAAACGAACCCGTCTCTATGCTGAAAAATGACACGGAGGCAACCGTAAACCTTTTGGAAATATCCGAGAAAGCCGGTGTGGAAAAGTTCATTTTTACCAGCTCTACTGCCGCTATGGGTCATAACCGCCCCAATATGAACGAGACTTACTGTAATTTGCCCCTCGACCTCTATGGCAGCACCAAGGGCGCGATTGAGGCTTATGTTCTCGGTTTTGCGAAATATTTTCCCGAAGCGGGCAAAGAGGCAAAGAAAGTGAGCATGAAAAGAAATGTCATCCGCCCCGGCTATACCTTTGCCACCCCATGCTTCACGGGCGGCACTACCCAGCTTGATCCCCGCTTTCGCAACATTGCCGAGGCGGTTATCCAAAATAAGCCTGTCCGGCTGACACAGCACGACGGCACACAGTTTCTCTCGGCGGGGCAGATAGGCGAGCTTTATGCTGCCTTGTTGGAGAGTGATTTTAACGAAGAGGTCTTTCTCGGACTGGCGGCGGATTTTGTCACATGGGAACGTATTGCCCGAATTGCTTTAGAAGAAACGCCCGAATCGAAGTCCGATATAGTTTTGGAGGACAAAGGTTGGGACGCCGAGCCTATGCTCTATGATGTTTCAAAGATGGAAAGAGTCTTTGGCTTAAAATTTACGGGCGAGGACGAAATCAGATCGCATATCAAGTGGAATTTAGAGATGGCGCGAGCCGGGAAATAAAGCAGAAGCAACGATATATGCTGCGGCTCGCCGTATCTGTCATAATTTAAGGGTAAACTGATTTGAAAACAAAGCTTTGGAACCGGAACTTCATCTGCGCGGTCAGCGGCATGGTTATCTCCGCTTTGGGCGGGGTCGGCTTAAATGTTGCCTTGGGTATCATTGTTTTTAGTGAAACGCAGTCTACGATCCTCTCCGCAATTTTCATTTCATTGTCACTGATACCTCAATTGGTAGTGCCTATAGTAGCGGGTTCTCTCATTGACCGAAGAAATCCTTTGAACGTCCTGATCACAAATGAGCTGCTGCTTGCCGCGGGCAGTATTGTTGCCGGAGCCGTCACGTATTTTTACGGATTCAGCTACGCGCTCTTTCTCGTGTTTTCCTTGCTGCTCAGTTGCTTTGGCGTGATATCGCACTTAGCGTCGCAGAGCATTATACCGCAGATCATGAGTAAGGATAACTATGTTCGCGGCAACGCGATAATAAACATAATATACCCGTTTTGCAGCATAGTTGTTGCCCCGATAGCTGTGTTGATTTATACGGCATTTGGGATTGCTCCCATTTTGTTCGCGTTTGGTATTTTATGCGTCATTGACGTTGCCATTGAAAGCAGAATTAAAGTTGACTTCGTGTTTATAGAGTCGGCAAAAAGCACCTTTCGCGACTATGCGGGAGATTTGAAAGAAGCGGCAGCCTACATGATGAATAACCGGGGCGTTCGTTCCGTACTTTTTTTCTTTAGCTTAGTCATGCTCTCAACGGCCTCATATGAAGTTCTTTTATATCCGCTATTTAGCCGCAGTGAAACTTTGACAGATAACCAATACGCGCTTTTGGCGTCAATCGCAAGCGCGGGGTATTTGGTCGGAGGTTTGCTGCACTACTTTATCCGTATTCCCGACAACAGGCGTTATATGATTGCTGTGGCTGTTTATCTCATATTCGTTGGCGTTGATGCCGTGTTTTTCATCTTCCCTTATCCTCTGATGTGCGCCTCAAGGTTTTTACTTGGCATCTTGGGCATGAACAGCGCGAATATTCGAGTCAGCGCGATACAGGCCGAAGTGCCGAATATTCTGCGAGCAAAGGTTAATGCGCTCTTTCTTGTAATGACATCGGCATCATTGCTTGTCGGGCATATGGCAGCGGGTGCGCTCGGCGAATACTTGCCTTACTGGTTGATTCAAATGAGTTTTCAAGGCTTTTATCTTTTCGGTATTTTATTCTTCGTTCTGCCGCCGCGCAATAAGGTTAGAGAGCTTTACAACTACAGCACGGAGACGGTAAATTGTGAAAATAGTGAGGCAAAATAGCGAGGCTCTGTGAGATTTCGCTTGCGTCTTTGAGTTTTTTGTGTTACCATAACACAGTGTTGCAAACAATAGCCTGCACCCAACGCACATACGCGCCGGTAGCTCAGCTGGATAGAGCGTCTGGCTACGGACCAGAAGGTCGGGAGTTCGAATCTTCTCCGGCGTGCCAACTGCGCCACAGACGAACCGTTTACAGGTTCGCCTATGGCGCAGTTTTTGCTGTGTTAATTTACAGCTGTTATATCATCAACCGATAAATAATAATATGTTTCGTTTAATTCATCATAGCTTCCGAATACTCCTATTATTTCGACAATTGCTTTGTCCTGCGGATAATCATCCGGATAAATATGCTCTCCGTTCCATATAAACTCCAGCCCTTGCATACAACAAGCCGCGGCATCCTCGACAATCACATAATGATAATACGACCCTGTTTCATCAAAGTATGAAGCGTAGTACGGACCGCGCATTTTTATTCTTTTTCCCATATAATCATCCGGGTTTGTCATTATGTTATAAACTTCGGCGTAGATCATCGTACTGCTTAGAGCAGTCAAATCTACATCCACATCTATGTTTTTTGACCCCGCATCGGTAGTGTTATGCGAATCAAGACCATTGCTGTCAGGTTGCGGCGAGCCTTTATTCTCACAGCCAAGAGTTACTATAAAGATTAAAATCAAAGCCAAAAAGAGCGATACATATTTTTTCATTGTTATTTCAATGCCTCCTTTAGAGCTTCCAAATTGCTCTCCATAATGGAAAGGTATGATATTGTGCCTTGCGTTTCGCTTGCCTTTACGGACTGCATCGCGTCGAGTACACCTATTTCATGATTTTTTGCCGTTGTGTTTTGGATAATAGTCCGGGCAATGGTTTGATCTGAGCTCTCTGTCACCATAACGCACGGCAGGTCAAGCTCATCCATCATTTGGGAGAGAAAGACAATGGTTTCAAAACTGGCCTCGGTTTCGGCAGAGCAACCGGGAAAAGCCGCATAGTAGCCGATTCCGTAATCATCCACCAAATATCTAAACGGAAAACGGTCGCCAAACAACAAAGTGTTGTACGAAGCCGTGCTCACCGCCGTTTGGTATTGCGCGTCCAATGAGGATAGTAGGCCAATATACTCTGCCAAATTGTTTTGATATACCTCGACGTTATCGGGATCAAGCGCGGCAAGAGCATCGGCGATAACGGCGCAGAATATTTGTGCGTTTTTTAGCGAAAGCCACACATGCTCATCGCATTCTTCATCTTCATCATGTCCGTCGCCGTCATTTTCACCTTCGTGATCCATACCGGCAATAATTTCTTCTATCTTTACCCCTTCTCCCAATACTTCAAGCAGATTTATTACTGCCATGTCCGGGTTCATTGCCTGACGGAAGATGTCCTCTACCCATCCGTCGGATTCTCCGCCCACATAAACAAACAAATCAGCAGATGATATTTTTACAATATCATCAACCGAGGGTTGATAGTTATGCAGGTCAATGCGATTGTCTATCAAAAGGGTCAGTTCAAAAATCTCCGTGGCGTTTCCAAGTATTTGACGAACCCAGTCATATTGAGGAAAAATGGTGCAAACTATGCTGATTTTCTCTATGTCGAGTTTTTCGCCGTCTGATTTTTCGGGCTTTGAGCAACCGATCGCCGCCGATATTGGCAGTACGGCCGCAAGTATAAGTGCGACAAGCCTTTTCATGCTTGATAACCTCCTTAAATATTTGTTGTTTTGGTGTGAAAATACAAGACAATGCCGCTTGCTCGTCTGTAGACATGACGACACGCCCATTCGGATGGGTGCAGCATCCCCTTGCGGAGATTATGTCAATTATTTATTCGAACTTTCATGCAAATAGGTGTATATGACTGCAAATGAAAGCCGGCGGATTTCCAAACAAAACGAGAAATATAAAAACAAGTCAAAGCAAACAATGCGCTAACCGCGGCTGCGAAAAGGCGTTTTAGCATTTTCTCCGCCACAAGCACATGAACGCAAGCATTGCAGGCTCCCTCATCCCCGTTTGAATCATGCTCGTGGTTTGAATGTGCGAGAATAAACATCGCTGAAAAAATATATCCGGCTATGAGGAGCGCAAGAATTGTTAAGGTGAACAATTTTCTTATAGATTTCATTTAAAAAACCAAATCAAGCAGAGCTTCTTTGTTTCGAGGGTTGACCGCGCTATTTTTGACTTCGCCGTTTAGAAAAACAAAAACAGTCGGAATTGTCATAATATCATACCGCGCGGCAAGCTCTTCCTGCTCGTCGGTATCAACATGATATACATCAATCTTACCAGCGTACTCAGCCGCTAAATCTTCGATAACCGGCGCAAGCAACCTGCAATACGGACACCAATCCGCCGAGAAATTCACCACAACGGGTCTGTCTTTTACCTGCAATGCCTCATCAAACCCTTTTTTGTCTAATTCTCTGACCATCTTAAACCACCATTTCTCAGGCGACAGAAATTGTTTTGTACGCATATGCTTACCACTTGTCGCCTGAAAAATGATAAGCGTTTTCTATTTTTGACGCTCGCAGCGTTTTGCACTAAATCAAGTTTGAGGGGGTGCGTTGATGTTTCTACGATTCTCGCAAAATGTAGTCTGTCGCGGCTTTTGCCGCTACAGCGCCGTCGGCGGCGGCAGTCACTAACTGACGCAACGGCTTTTGGCGCGCGTCACCGGCTACGAACAGACCGGGTTCGGGTGTTATGCAGTCCTCTCCCGCTATGATATAGCCTTGTTTGTCAAGCTCTACAAATTTGGCGCACAGGGCTGTTTGGGGAACAGAGCCAACCGCCACAAAAACGCCGGAGACCTCTATGGTTTCTTCCCCTTCGCCCTCTACACTTTTTATAGTCAGGCTTTCAACGCGCCGAGAGCCATTGATGCTTGCGATTGTTTTATATAAGTGAAGTGTTATATTGGATGTCTGCTCTACTCTGTCTACCGTGTCTCTCGCCGCGCGAAACTCGCCGCGCCTGTGGATAAGATGAACCGACGAGCACAGTCTTGACAGAATCAAGGCATCGTCGAGAGCTTTGTCCCCGCCGCCCACGATAGCCACATTTTTGTTGCGAAAGAACGCGCCGTCACAGGCCGCGCAATAGGCCACGCCTCGGCCTTTAAATTCTGCTTCGCCCGGGACGTTGAGCAGCCGCTGCTTTTCTCCTGCCGCGTAGATCACCGCCCGGGCTGTGATAGCGTTATTTTCAGTTGTGACTTGCCAAAATTTGCCGTTTTTGGTGAGCGATAGAGCCGTCTGCATGAAAAGTTCCGCACCGAGAGCCTCTGCCTGCGCTTTGAGCTTTTCGCTATAGTCAAAGCCGGAAACTCCGGGCATCGCGGGGTAATTGTCAATTGCCGCCGTGGGGAAAATACGCCCGCCATACTCTTCGGACTCCAACACTGTGCATTGCAAGGCATTGCGTTTAAGATATATCGCGGCTGTCAAGCCCGCTGTGCCTCCCCCAATGATGATTACATCCGTCATAAAAACCCTGCTTCTTTCTATCCTAAAACACAAGAACCACTCTAAATCCATTTGCCGATATACCGGTTGCGCAGCAATCAGTATATCATGCCATGCCCGCAGTTGCAATGCGCTTTTTCCGCTTTTGCAATTTTTCTGCAAGACAAACATCTACCGCATAGCCTGTAGCGTTTGACAGATTTGTAAAAATACCGTAAACTGTGATAGCAAAACAGTGCGTCACGGCATACGCCTATGCGCGAATAGTTGCAAGGTAGCAAATCAACAAAGCAAAATTAGCAAAAAAGGGAGCAATCTTGATAATACTTGGCATTGACCCGGGCGTCGCAACCGTTGGGTTTGGCATAATCACCGAGAGCGCGGGTGTTCAAAAACTGCACAGATATGGAGCGATTTCTACGCCAAGCGGCATGAGGCTTGCTTTGCGCCTAAAGCAAATCAAAGATGATGTTTCGGAATTGATAAAAACATTCAAGCCCGACGCTATAGCTGTTGAAGAGCTTTTTTGGGGCGCAAACAAGAAAACGGAGGTTATGGTGGCGCAAGGCCGCGCGGCGGTCATACTTGCCGGAGAAGAGTGTGCCGTTCCCATGTTTGAGTATACGCCGCTTCAGGTAAAAAAGGCGGTGACAGGGTATGGGCGGGCGCCAAAAAAGCAAGTTATGGAAATGGTGCGGAGACTTCTGAATATAGAGCAAATACCAAAGCCTGATGACGCCGCCGACGCTCTCGCTGTCGCGATATGCCACGCCCGTACCGTAAACTCATTGCTTGTCACAAAAGGAGAAAATATATGTACTACTATTTAGACGGAATGGTCACTGTTATAGGTCAAAACCTCACTGTGCTCGACATTGGCGGGGTGGGATATGCTTGTATGACAACTATCTCAACATTATCAAATCTCGAAATCGGCAAGAAAGCCAAGCTCTACATATACAGCAATATAAAAGAGGACGCTTTTGATTTGTACGGTTTTTACGATTTGAGCGAAAAACGGTTCTTTGAGCAACTGCTCGGCGTCTCGGGTGTCGGTCCGAAAGCGGCTCTTTCGATATTGTCTTCATCAACGCCGGAGGCTCTCGCTCTTGCTATTATTGGCGACGACGAGTCCGCGCTCACAAGAGCTCCCGGTATCGGTAAAAAACTCGCGCAAAGGGTCATATTAGAGCTCAAAGACAAGGTGAGCAAGGAACTCCCTATCGGGCAAGGGGCGACCGGATACGCGGCAGCAAGAGACGCCAAAAAAGCGGGCGGCGTGGGCGACACGGCACGGGATGCGGCGGCGGCGTTGACGGTACTCGGATACACGCAAAGCGAAATTTCCGCCGCGATGCGCAGTATAGATGTAAGCGCGTTCTCTGTAGAAGAAATTATTCGCCATGTGCTAAGCGGCGGCGTAAAATAACTAAGTCACGGTGCCTGTATATTTTCCAAAGCGGCATAAAGCTCCCGAGCGGAGCGAAATCTTTCCTTTGGATTTATTTTCATGCAGCAAAAAATAATATCAGCTACACTTAGCGGCGTCGCAGCCGAAACCGCGCTGCTTTCAAAATCCGTTTTGCCCGGCAGCTTGCTCAAAACACGCTCAAGCTCCCCCGTCTCAAATGGCGGGCGTTTTCCCATATACAGATGATACATCGCGGCGCCAAGACTATAAATGTCGGATAACTTCCAATCAATCTTGCTCGAACTCGGCCTGCACGGGTTTTGCATTTTTGCCGTTATGTTCACTTCTCCGCGGCAGTAGCTTTCGCACATTTGAAAGTATGAATGTTGCTCCGGAGACGCGTAGCCAACGCTGCGGCTCACAATCTTTGTATTATTCCCGTGTACAAGAGCATTGTTAAAATCAATAAGATAGACGCTGCCATTTGGCGTGAGCATGATATTGGCGGGCTTGATATCGCGGTGACAGATATTGTTTCTGTGCAGCTCTTCTAATGCCGCGGCGAGCTGACAGTACCATTTTCTTATTTGAGACGCAGAAAAATATTTGCCTGCCGCCAGCAGTTTGTCAAAGCTCTCTCCTTCGATATATTCCATGACAGTATAACTGCCGCTCTTCGCGTCAATTAAATAATCAAATATCTGCGGAATATACATATTTTTAAGGTTCTTTAGGGCTTCAACTTCATTGCGTTTAGCCGGGGTCAATCCCAATGAACTGTCTTTTCGCGCTTTTATTACGAGATACTTTTGAAGGCGTTTGTGCCAAGCCATATAAACACTGCTGCTGCCGCCCGTGCCAAGCTCCGAAATAATATCATATGTGTATAGCAATGCTTCCGGCACATACGCGCCCGGTGCGCTAATTGATTTCCCATACATAATCCGCACCCAAGTTGCCAAACGACACACGCGCACCGGCCGACAGCTCATGCGGCGTGTTTAGCGGAAGTTTTCTGTCATTTACAAACGTACCCGCGCTCGATGACAGGTCAATTATTGAGTATGACTCGCCGTCATACTCAATTGCGGCATGGCGGCGGCTTACGGCTTTGGTTTTGGCGTCAAACTCAAAGCCGGATTGCTTTTTTCCGACATTTGCGTCAAAGCGCCCTATGGTATATATTTCGCCTTTTGAAATTTGTACCTCAATGAACTGCGGGAAATTTGCGCGCCCGATACATCGAAACCCCGTCGTTCCCATGACAGCGCGAACCTCCTCTGTCGCGCCGCCGGGCGCGGCCTCAATTTTCTCCGCGCTCACGGCAATATGATTGGGTATTGTGTTTTTAAATCCATTTTGTTTTGGCTCTTTTTGTTTTTTGCTTTTGCCGCTAAAGATTTTATACCCGATAAAATCCTTTCCTCTTTTTTGACTAAGATTATCTATATCGCATATCTGACCGTTAGTCATTGCTTTTTCGTCAAACTCTTCCGAATCATCCGGCTCGGGCAGTTCATGAGGCAGTGTTTCATGAGGCAGCAAATCGTGAGGCATTGAAGAAATGCGGCCGCCGCTGTCTGTTTGAGTGTACCCCGCCTGCGGCAAGCGGGTTGAAATCTCCGATTGTTCTAAATGTTCTATGAGCATTTTTAGAAAATTATTCGGATTAAAATCGTTGATGATAAAACGCAATACTTTATTTTCGAGGATGTGGTCTGAAACGGTTATGTTCTTTGCAATATCTATTGCCATATTGTTAAATGCGTCATATCCCGAACATTCGCGCACAGAGGGAATATACAGATATGCGACAGACCTCTTATTTTTATCATAATATAAATAATCGGCTTTGAGAACGAATGAACCGGGATTCATAAACCAGTCTTTACATTCAAGCATGGGACTGAGCAAGCCTTTCCATATGGCAATATATTCGCTATGGGAAACATCGCCATAGAAATATTGCAGCCGACTGAGATGACCGACTTTATATGTAAATTCTGTCTGCCCATTTACGCTCTTGTAGTTAAACGGCAGTATAAAATCCGGGCAATCCGCCTGTATCGTGAGCAGGGCGTTTTCGTCTAAATCGCCCTCCGGTATTCGCGCAATCAAATACATACCCGTCAAAAAATCGCTTTTGCTTTCTATTTCATAATCTGTAAAACTCATAATGTTACTCCTTTCTTATATTCAATGAGTGTGATGATCTGCCAGCCACGTTCCGTGAGCACCGGAGCGCTTGCGCCGGAAAAGCTCTTTGCTTGAAGAAAAATCATGTCAATCGCAATATTTCCGTAAATGCTTATATATCCCCACATATCGCCTATTTTTACCGCTGCCAAATGTTCCCCGAATGATAATGCGTCATCAAAGATAAACCCTATCCGCACATTTGCGTCCGCATCTATAAACCCCCATTTGTTATCCATTTTTACCGCTGCATATCCTTTATCTGAAAACGGCCGCGCATCATGATAGGTCTCGCTGTGCCATTTTCCGTTGGAGTACAAATATATTTCATCGCCCCTGCGAACAAAAACCGCGTTTTGCGCATATGACCGCCCCAGCTCGTCACATATCACTTCGTCATACTCTGCCGGAACAAGCCAATTTAATCCGATATCTATGACGCCCCATTTACCGTTTGACATGGCGGCAGCATAACCGTTTGAATACATGCCTATATCTTCAAATATCACGGAGCCAAGCGTAAAATCAACTGTTCCCCGCTGCCAGCCGTCACTTGTTAAAAGAGGAATTCTGCTGTCCGAAAGATTGCGAAAATCCAAGACTGTGCCGGGAGCAAGAGCTGTCCGGTTGTTGTTTCGGTCAACGGCATAGATAACGCCGTCTTTTTTCGCTACCGCCCTATTTTGATACAGCGTACTGATTTTGTCGTAATCGCACGAAATGAGCAGCGTTCCGTCGGACTCGGCGATACCCCATTTGCCATCATATTCCACTTGAATAGCGTGATTATATATATCCGTCACTGAATCAAATACGGCACGATTCATATCATAGGCATATCTGCAACTTTCATATAAAGCTATAAGCTCCGCGCTTTCTGTCGCCTCTATCCCGTTTTTTAGTATTGTCAGAGCCTGCGCAATCGCATTTTTACTTAGCCTGTAATTTGCCGCTTGCGCAAATACATCAGGCGTGGCGTCATTTCTGGACATTTGCCTGTCGAGAAGATTTGTATACTTTCTCGAAAACCCTTGTGTATCAATAAGAGCCCTGTAAGTTTTTTTAAGCTCTTCCTCAGCTTGAAGCGTATGCGGTCCATTGTATTCTGCGGCCTCTTCAAGCAGAGGCGCCGCAAGTATGTATATGCCGTCTTTTATCAGCGCGGTTGCCTGCTCAATGAGCGACAGTTGTTTTTGAGCGGCGGTTTTTGCGGTTACGGCAACCACCCATGACGATATAAGAATTATGGCACACACCGCACCTATTAATATTCGAGTCAGTTTATTCATGGCAAAAGCACCGTTATAACAATGCCCGCAAGCAGAAAAGGAGCCAGAGGCAATGTGTCCTTTCGGGATATTTTTTTCAAAGCTACTAAACCAAATCCGACAAGCGCGGCAAGTATACTCCCATAAAGGATCGCAGGCATAGTTCCGGCAAGACCCAAATATAATCCTGCCGCAGCCATAAATTTCACATCGCCGCCGCCAAGCCCCTTTTTGCTAATAAAATATACCGCCAAAAATATACCGCCCCCCACAAGGGCTCCCAGCGCCGAATCTGCGACTTTTAGCGTAGCTGCCGCGCTGTTTGACAGAAAATCAAACGCGATTAAAGCAAGCCATGATGCAAACATCAGCAATATGAGCTTATTTGATATGCGCTTTGTCCGTATATCAGTGACAGCGGCAATGCCGGCAAACACTATGATACTTAAACTATACATTATTTACGCCCCTTTCCGTTTGACATTATTTGTACCCCTCCCCGCTCCCGCCGAGCCATGCCTTGGTAACAACTGTTTGAGATATGCGCAGCGTCGGTGCAAATGGCAGCCGTAATGCTCCGAATGTGTACTCTACCTCATACTCCGCCGTCATCCTTACATTTTCGTTACCGTCTAAGACCACACAGTCGGTCAGCTCAAAATTTGTTATATACGCTTTTTCAAAATATTGTTCGACGGTCATTTCTCCGCTCGTCAAGTATCGCGAAAACATAGGGTAAACCAATGCGGCCGAGGCTCTGCTGCGCAGCTCGCCTATGCCGAAGTTAATAAAATTCAGCAGTGTATCTTTTGGGTTTGCCGCCATATTCGAGATTGCGTCAAAGCTGCCGCCTATATTTTGAAAGTCATAGCTGCCGCCCTTTAACGCGGATATGCCTTCAAGCACATCGCTTATGTTTTCGCCAAATTCACTGGCTCTGGCGTCTTGAGACATAAGGCTGTCCGCGAGACCTGTGGCATGGAGCGTATAACAATACATAGATAATGTCCCCGCCGTCTGCGTCAGGGCAAAATGTATACGCGCCTGCACGGTGATAATATTGATTAGGCTGAGAATCGAAATGACCAATAAGACAAACGGAATAAATGCACCTATCGTTTCGACAACAATATATCCGTATTCGTTTTTTTGTTTTTGAGATTTATTCACCGCAATATCCTCTTCTAATGCATATAATGCATAATACATTTTTGACAGCACTCCGCGCCAAACCACCTCAATCCGGATAGCCACGCTTAGTACCCTCTGTAATCCGTAACCGATACAGGCATTTGGGAGGGCATACCCAAGCCTCTTGAGTCGGAGAAATTTTGAGCGAAAAGCATTGACAGAAAAAGCATCCTCATATCAACCGTTGTCGTCAGGTAAAAATCTGTTTTCATGTCGCTTAATTTAAACCGCCCCGCTTCCGACAGTGCCTGTGTCATTTTCTCTTCGTCGCACAATATATTGTCCTTATAATTTATTACGTTCAATTCAATTAGGGTTGCGGTGCGTCTTGCCAATTCATCCGAAACAGCGTCGCCGCCGAGCCCCTTTGCAATAAAGAAAAACAGCAAGTAATTGGAATATGTAATGCCTTTGCCGTCCTCGTCACTGTTTCCGAAAGTGCCGCTCGCAGCATTAGAGAGCGCATTTACAACGCCGCTCGGACTGCACACCCACTGTCCGTTTTTCGCGCTTTTTATGAGAGGCACTTTATATCCGGCGCGAAGCGTGGCAAGATCAACAGCAGACTCCGCCATCACAAACACGCCGCGCGCCAGCTCCCCCAATACAATTCCGAGCGGCGGACAAAAGGAGAAAGCTGCCCGAATCGCGTTTACTATGGACGTGACTTCCGTGACGCTAAAAACAGTTATATAGTTGAAAATAATGCGCACGATATATATCAGCTTTGATACCGCGCTCAAATTGTTGGCCGCGTCACTGTCGCCGTGATACAGATACTCCCATTCTGATTGGAAAAAATAGTTTACATGAGGACTGATAGGGATGCCCGTTATAGATTTTCCAAAGGCGACGTCAGATATATCGTCAATGCTTTTGCCTGTTATTTCGGGTCTCGATGTTGTGTAGTTGGAGAATATTGACGTACAATATGTGAGCAGCAATAAATAATCCGCCGCATTTTTCACGCTACTGTAAGGGCTTGATATAACGGAAGATACGGGGTGACTGTTTGCTTGCGAAACTGACTGTGCCACACCGATTTCGTCATTGGAGCTGCTTTCGGAAGTCTCTATATTTACATATTTCGCACCCAAGGGATTGTTTGTCAACCCATCGTAAGCGCTGTTTACTATATTTAGCAAATCATCAATTATATTTCGCTGTTTTTCTTCGGCATCGCCGCCGCCCGCATCCTCCTGCTCTTCATAAAGCGAAATCGGAGGCAAATCGGGTTGAGCCATCATTTTTACAAGCTCGTCCCAAAAATCTGCGTTGCCCGTATATTCAGCAAATTTCTTAAAACCTTCCGGAATCTTGTACGCGATATTATCTGATGTATATCCGGCAAGCCTCGCCACAAGACTGCCTGATATGTTTCCCGACAGCGCAAACCTTGAGTCTGACTGCGCTTTTTCGAGCTCAGCCCGGCTAAGGCTTGGAGCGGATGAGTTGCTTCTATTTCTGTACATCACAGATTCGAGCAAATCTATTAAGATTTCATCAATGTAATGGTATCCCCCGTCTTTAAAGACTTGTGCCATGCTTTCAATATCATTCCACTTTAATATGTCGCGATACCGCTCTATCATTGATTTTGGCGGCTCTCCCGTTTTTTCTGTCAACGCTTCTTTTAGCTCGGCGTTACAGTCGCCGCTTGCTATACGCTGTTCCAGAACGTCAACTTGGCGTCTCAAGTCCTCTTTTTTTAAATCGATTTCTCTGGCTATTTCTACAACTTTGTCGAAATTTGGTTTGAAGTTGACGGCTCTTTCTATAGAGTTTTCTATAATTTTATTTAGCCCCTCAACAGTAGATGAAGAGCTTTTTCGGTTTCCGTCGTCCGAAAAACTAACGGGTTTTCCTCCGACTGTCCGTATTTTAACATTTACCAGCAATTCGTTATATATTGATGCCAATTTCTCCTTCTCTTCGGGGTCTTCCTCTTCTTGCCAGGCTTCACCCCGGTCCCTTAATGTTTTAAACGCATCTAAAATAAGTCCCAAATGTGTAGATACATTGCCAACGGTGCCTGCTATATTGCCGGTTTTCCCTACTGTTACGCATCCGTTTGCTAATACTATTGCATCATAGAGATTTCGATAAAGCTCATATATTTCGGCAATTGTCTCATCAACTTTTAATTTATCCTCAATAACTTCGGCATCTTCTTTGAATGTTCCCGAAGACAATAATTCCAGCAATTCGAGAACTATTTGCACCGGACCGCGATACTTCATGTATTCTTCTATTTGCCGCCTAAGTACATCGGGTTGACTTAAATCTTTGCCATCAGTGAAGCAAAACTCTTCTTGCGTAATGTTGCTGCCATAAAACAGTTGTAATGTGCCCAATGAAACATCCCGATTGTCCCGGCCAAATATGGTTATGCTTATATACTCGTCGAGCAATTCTGCGAGAATCGGGTCGTCTTCGGCAATGCCATAAATACCGTAAAGGTCTTGTAAAAGGGCATTGTATTGAGAGAGAACAGAGTTTGCCGCGAGCTGATTTGCGTCTTGCACTATGCTTTTTGCGGTGTGCAATCGCACAAGGTCAACAGCCGTACCGCTTACAAGAATGGCAGGTATGAGCAGTAGTGTTACAAATACCGTTACCGCGCCTTTTACTTCATAGATCAGTTTTTTCATCTTGCCTCGCGCCTCCCTCTGTTTCTCTCAAAACCGATTTTGCGGGGTTCTCCCCCTCTATTCATTTTCGCGGGGTTCTCTTTGATATTTCATTTGAGGCTCACCGTTACCAGCCAAAAATGTCCCGAATCTTTTCGCCATAAGAGCTTATAGTTTTCCCCACATCGCTTAACCCGAATTTCTTGGCGATATATTCCGCAAAATCAGTTGCGATGTCTATGCTGCGTACAAACTCCTCGGCATTTTGAACTACGGCCGTTGCGGTTGCGGAAACGGTTATTGTTTCGGGAAACCCTATAAATGACAGGTCTATGAGCTGTTTGTATTCGCGAGATGCCGTAACTATAATTTCTGTGTAGATGATATAATCATTTACATAGCTTTTGACCGTGAGTTCACCCGCTTTTGAGCTGATTGCGCGATTTTCCGTTTCCGTCACAATTGCAACAACTTTTTCATGAATGCCGTTTATATCTTTACTGAATATTTCTCCGTATACGTTTGCCATGTTGTTTTTATCCGCTTCCCAGTAGTACGAATTATCGTCTGTATCATAAAATAGCCAAGTATCGCTAAGCTCTGTGGCAATGGCGACGGCCGCGTATTGAGTTGCTCTCTGCAATGCCGCTTGTGCCGGCAGATATACTGATATTAGTACAAGCGCGGCGAAAATCATTGTCATAATAGGAAAGAGAATGGTTGCTTCAACTATGGCATCGCCCGACTCGCTCAGAACCAGGCCAGCGCGTTTGTGCTTTTTGTGATCCGTTCCCATAGCTCTACCAGCCAGTCGCTCAAAAATGCCCAGATAATCACGACCGCGAGTACCGCGACCAATATCAGCAAAATCGCCACGACTACGCCGGATAGCCCATGTTCGTCTTTTTTGAAGCTGATTATTGTTTCCGCAGCTTTGTGATATGCGCCCAAAAAGGCATTTGTAATTTTCTTCCACATAGAAGTTCCTCCTTTCCGGCCTCATTTACATACCCTTTCTCCCTTGACAGATATTCGTACTTATAAGGCACATTGATTTTAGCGTTTCGGAAAATATACAACTGCGTTATATTCCCGAAAAATTCATAGCTATCGGTACCATCAGCATTACAAGGATTGCCAGAAAGAGGAGCATTGTCGGTATCATTAGCTTTGAGTTTGCTTTTTCCGCGTCTCTTTTTGCGCTATGGCGGCGTTCCTGCCATGCTTCGCGGGCCATATCTCTTAAAAGCCTGCCTATTTCGGCATTGCCTTTGGATAAATTTTGCATTATCGCGGCGGCGAGCTTTGCGGTTTCTTTGGTGTTGCAGCGATTGATAAAGTTGCCAAACGCCGATTCGGGGCTGACCAAGTTATCCAACTCCTTTGACGTCTTTCGCATTTCCGTATACAGTACCGATTCTGCGCTATAGGCTGTTTCTTTCCACGCCCTGTCCATAATCATCCCGGATGTTACAAGCAACGCTAATTTAGACACTACACTCGGAAATTGCTTGCAAATAGAGGCATGACGCTTTTTTACCAGCTCATTTTGCTCGTCATATATCGCATATGCAACGATCAAAATCAGAGCAGAGCCGACCCCGATAACTGTCAGCCCAAGCGTTATATTGCCGGATATCATCAGCATAGCTCCAATGATAAACGTGACAGAGATTCCGATCATGGGATATGAGAGCATTTTTGCGAGCAATTGCTTGGTTTTTATGGGTGCGCTTTTCTTTCCGTACAGCTCAAAGCATTTCGAAAGCAAAGTTTTGCGAATACCGCTTTTGGCAATCCGCCCCATTTCGCGTTGAAGAACATAGCCCGGAAGCAAAAACGGATTGATGTGTTTGTACATCCCGCTTTGCAAAGAGTCAATTTCTTTGTTTATCTTTGCTATCTCACGCTTTTTGCCCTTACCCGAAAAGAGTTTCACAAGCACTAATGCGGCTTTGCCATATAACGCTCCTTCGCCGTATGCGCACAGCTTTGCACCTCGTACTTTTTCTTTTGCTTGCAGCTTTAAAACGGCCATGCGTTTATCCGCGATTTGCGCATACGCTATGTCAATCATATCTTCGGCGTTCGCCCTATAAAAAAGGATCAGCCAAAGAATAAGCAAGAGTGTCGCGAATATCAATATGATTATGGGCATGGGTTATATACCTTTCCTTGAAGTTTTCGTTTTTTCTTGTTTCTTCGCGTGGTATCTCATAAGCTGACATTGCTGTACTTGCGCGCCAGAATGAAACTGATGGCAAATACGGCCAATCCGGCGGTTGAAACAATGCGCCCTGCTCCCGTTGTATAAATGGCATCCATAAAGCCCGCTCCGGCATAACCTATGAGTCCGAGTATCACAAGCGGCATAAAAAGCATGATTTTAACCTCTGTCTTTGCCGCGGTCATCATTGTATCTATTTCCATTTCAATTTCCATCTTTTCTGATATTATTTGCTGCGTTTGCCGGATTATTTCATCGGCTCTGCCGGATTTGCCCTCTATTGTTTTATAAATAGTCGCAAAACTTGTTATGTCCTCAAGGCCGCTGCGTTCGGCAAGCTCTGAAAATGACTCGGAAAGCGGAACGGCATTATTAAATCTTCCAATTATTAAATTCAGCTCCGCTATGATGTCACTGTCCGCCGGATATATGAGCATCAAATCTTTTTTGGCGCTCGCCAATGATTTTAGCATTGGATTTCCCGCTCTCATCGCGACAGACATGGCTTCGAGCAAATCAAAAAACTGTGTGCGCAATTTTAGCAGACGCCTATTTATTGCCGAGTGAACCGTCACAAATATATTGGCCGTTCCGACGATTGCTCCGCCTATGGCGGCTATCGCGAAAAGTTTGTAGAAAATAAATAAAACGAAAAATCCTGCCGCAAATCCCAATGCAAACGCTATGATATTGTCCGCCGCCGTTGTCGGATTTTGTTTGTAGTCCGGTGTGATCGTATTCATATTTCAATGCTCCTTTGCTCTAAGTTCCCTCTAATAATGGCGGCTAATCAATGGTTATGCCCGCGGCCTGCAGCTTATAGGTGTTTATCATCGGATTTTCCGTGCGCCTCAAAGCGCCTATAACTTTTCTTTTATCGCTTTCTTTATGCTCGTGAAACTCATACAGCTTATTTAGCTTGACTTGGCGCGTGTTTGCGTCATAGCCAATCACTTCGGCAATTTCCATTGTCTTTCTGCTTCTATCCCTAAGCCGTGAAAGATGAATAATAATGTCTATAGCCGAGGCTATTTGCTGGCGAATAGCTTCAAGCGGCAAGCCTCCGGCGCCTTGGAGCACCATCGTTTCAAGGCGGCTTAGCATATCGGCTGTGGAATTTGCGTGTCCGGTAGACAGTGATCCGTCGTGACCCGTGTTCATCGCTTGGAGCATATCGAGAGCTTCCGCGCCGCGCACCTCGCCGACCACAATGCGCTCGGGTCTCATTCGAAGAGCCGACTTAATGAGGTCTCGGATAGTTATTGCCCCTTTTCCGTCAACGCCCGCGTTTCGGGTCTCAAGCCTGACAAGGTTATCAATGTTTTTTATTTGCAATTCTGCCGAGTCTTCGATCGTTATAATCCGTTCATCTGATGGAATGAAGTTTGACAATGCGTTTAAAAAAGTGGTTTTGCCGCTGCCCGTACCTCCGCAGACAAATATGTTGTACTTTGCGATTACTAACTGCTTTAGCATATCGGCGGCTTCGTCTGTTAAAGAGTCAAATTCTATGAGCTTGTTTACCGTCATTGCTTCCTGCGGGAAACGCCGCATTGTGACAATGGGTCCGTTTAGAGCCACAGGCTGCATCACTACATTTACACGCGAGCCGTCATCTAAGCGAAAGTCAACAATCGGTTCGCTTTCATTTACCGCCCTGCCTGCCCGCGAAACAAATTTTGTAATTATTATTTCAAGCTCACGGCGGCTTTCAAACTCGCTGTCGAGCTTATATAGCTTGCCTTCTTTTTCTATGAAAATATCTTTGTAGCCGTTGATCATGATTTCGGTTACAGCCGGGTTTGTAATAATCCCGCCAAGCACGCCCAATCCGCGAATGGCTTCAAACACGGCGGCCGCAATGAGCTTTTTTTCTTTGAAGTTTAAGTTTGTAAATCCTGTGCACATATCACGGATATTTCTATTTAGCGCGTCTGTTATGAAATTTTGCAACTCGGCATCGCCCAAATTGGTCAGATCAGCGTGGTTTTGCATTTCCTGTTTTAAAGAAGCGATAATATCACCGTGTTTTTGTGCTATCATTTTAAATCTCCATTTTCGTAAACTAAAAGCGCATAAGACGCGCGAACCGCTATGATAAGCTATATGTACATACCAAAACCGTGCGCCGCCAATTCTCTGCATACGCTTTGAGCGTCATGCTTTTCCACGTAAGGAAGCGTTATTGCCGAGTCTTCCAGTGTTTTTATTGCGCTATTTGCTTTGATTGCGTTTTGTGTTTTGATGGCTGGGTCAAGGCCGCCGCGTCGCCCGCTTGCCTGTGTATCTTTGTTTATAACCAGCGTGACCTTTTCGTTTATGTTTTCATAAATACAATTTTGAGTGATAAATTGCGCCAGTTTAGTCTGCGCTGTTTCTGACCTGTCTGTAACGAGCAGCACTTTATCCGCCAAATCGAATACTTGCCGCGTGACTTCATTGCAGGCGCACGGCAAATCTACCACAAGCTCTCCGGCTGTTTCGGCGCAGCATATTACAAGCTCCCTCGTGTTATCCGCCGAAAGGATAGAGATGTCGTCAAAATTATCAGGAGCACATAAATATTTGATGCCGTTTTTAGAGCTTGCTATACCTTGTATGTACATTTTTACGTTGCCGTCGTTTCGTTCGAGCATTTCAAATACTTTGCTTATGCTTTTCCCGTCTTCGTCAAAATATACTAAGGCGCTTGAAAAATCCTCCAAATCAAGATAGAAGGCATCCCTTTCTTTAAGTATGCTTGCCTCGGCATAAGAGAGCGCGACGGTTGTTTTTCCGACTCCTCCGGCAGGCGACCAAACCGCGGTGACTGATCTCATTTTTTCGCCCAAAATATGTATATTTCCGTTTGCTGTGGCATATTCCTCCAAAATGCCGGCAACAGCTCTTGATATGCGCTGATGTTTTTGTATATGCTTTATAGGCAAAGCTCGGATAGATGCGCCCGGTAACGTACACGGCGCCGATGTGTCCCTCGTGTCCTGCTCCGATCGCAAAAACAGAGGTAAATTTATGGATTTATAGTCAGCCTCTCCGATAAAAGCCATATCTAAAAGAGCTACGTCATATTTTCTTGCCGATAGAGTTTTTCTAAGATGCTCTGCGGTATTTACCGCGCTGATGTCAATCGTATCCGCGTGATGCTCCGATATATATTCGCAAAAATTCCCGGTGTAGGCTTTATCTTTGGCTGCGACGAGCGTTTTTATTCTCATTTTTACGATTTTTCCTTTCTTCCCGCTTATAACACGAATGGTCAACGGCAGGTTCTATCTCTTTCGGGAAACCGATTTTACACTCACTCAAATCCATATGTCAACAACAAAATATCAAAATAACGATAATAATACATAACAAAAAATGAGTAAATATATGCAATAATATATACTCAATAGTTACAGCTTTCATATAAAAAACACTTTCAATCAGCATTTTTACACAGTTTTTCTACATAAAAAAATTTTTTCATCAAAGGTAAAAGGCGTGAAAAACCATGCCGTCTTGATTTACCGTGAATTATGAAATATAATAAGATTTATGAAATCGCGTGTAATTGTTCTGATATTTCTTATTGCCATTTTTGTTGCATGGATTGCTGCGGGATTTTGGGCGTATTTGCCCGAAAAAGGCGGAGGCTCTTCTGCGGGCGGCGGCACGTCCCCGCCGAGCCATGACCTCGAGCAAAGTTTGCCGCCCGAAACAACTCCCGGCAGCGGCGCCAATCCCGACAATAGCGACACGCCCCTGCCGACGCCCAAAGAAACGCCAGAGCAGATAGCAGATAGGCGGGAAGCCATGCTAAAGCAAGCCGAAGCCTTGTATTTGGGATATTTCTATGATGAAGCCCTTTCGCTTTTGCGCGAGGATGAAAAACTCATAAACGACGATACGGAGCATTTAGAAGCTAAAATTGAGGACGCCCGGGAGAGCCTTGTGCTTTATACCGGAGAAATCAGGCATATTTTCTTTCACAGCGCAATCATTTATCCCGAGAGGCTTGAGCGGGACGGCTGGAGGATAGGGGCGACCGAGAAAACGGGTTTTCCCAACAGCCGTATGCCGACGCAGTCCGAGGTCTATAAAATGCTTCCGCAACTGATGGAGCGCGGATATGTTTTGTATGACATAACCGACGTGTTCAGCAAAGGCGCGGACGGAAAAATGCGGCAAAACGATATTTATTTGCCTCCCGGAAAGATGCCTCTTTTAGTGTCCTTTGACGATCCGTCATATCACTACAACCGGGCAAGAAATATTGGCTTTGCCGATAGATTAGTTCTCGATGAAAACGGCGATGTCGCGACCGAAGTGACCACTCCAAGCGGTGAGAACATCATCACCAACGACGGCGATGTTTTCTTGATAATTGACAATTTTGTGAATGAAAACCCCGAATTTTCGTGGCGCGGGGCAAAAGGGGTCATTGCCTCGACGGGATATATCGGGGTATTCGGTTATGATGTGGAAGAAAATCCTGATACCATCCCTATAGCGACAGCCATTGCCGATAAGATAAAAGAAAACGGATGGAAGTTTGCCAGTCACAGCTTCACACACAATACCGGCGTCAATACCTCCCGGGGCGTTTTTTGGGGGCCGGGCAGCAATCCCGAAGCCATCAGATATGATACGAGACGGTGGAATGAGGTAGTCCGGCCAATACTCGGGAAAACAAATATTTTCATCGCGCCGGGCGGATATGTGCTTCCGACTGCTTCAATGCAAGTGCTGATAGATGACGGATATGATATATATTGTTCGGTGGCAATTGACACAAGCACGGGCGCACAGCCCCTTGATATCAGAGATGATATTATTGTACAAGGCAGGCTGGAGATAGCCGGTTACGCTTATACATACTGGTCTGATATTTTGGATAGGGATTTCTTTATAGTGGCGGAGGTAATAGACCCTCTGCGGCCTCCGGCCTTGCCGGATTAAATTTTATACTAAGGAGCGCGCGGATATTGTGATACGTTTTTTTGCCAAACCTGACGATATTTCAGAAAATACTATTAAACTCGGAGGGGACGACTGCGAGCATATACGCTCGCTCAGGCTGCGCCCGGACGAGTTGTTTGTGGTATGCGACGGCAGCGGAAATGATTATCTGTGCCGCCTTTCTAAGCCTGCGGGCAAAAAGAATGTATCGGGCGAAAAAGGTGTGACGGGCGCGGCGGTTGCGTATATTGTCAGCAAAAACAGATCACGCGCAGAGCCGTCTGTAAAGTGTACTCTATATATTGCTTACGCAAAGGGCGAAAGGCTTGACTATGCCGTGCAAAAATCCGTTGAGCTTGGAGCATATGAGATTGTGCTCTATGAATCGGAGCGATGCGTTGCCGTTCCCAATAATATTCCAAAAAAAATAGAGCGGCTTCAAAGAATCGCTCTTGAGGCGGCAAAGCAAAGCGGCAGGGGCAAAATCCCCAAAGTATCAGACGCGGGGTTGTTTGAAAAAGTAATAACGACCGTATCGGCCGAATATGATTTGCCTTTGCTTTGCTACGAAGAAGAAACTAAGCTGCATATAAAGGCAGCGCTTGACGGCGCGTTTCCCATGTCTCGAAATCCAGAGGCAAAAACGGCAGCTATCATAACAGGCCCGGAAGGCGGTTTTACAGAGCGTGAAGCCGAGACAGCAAAGACGCACGGTGTTTTGACCGTATCGCTGGGCGAGCGCATATTGCGCAGCGACACCGCTCCCGTCGCTGTGCTTGGAGCAATCATGTACCACACGGGCAATTTGTGAGCGGATTTACCCTCGTCCGCGGATTTGCGCCCTTTTTATCTTTCCGCTTATCGTCTTTGGCAGCTCGCTTGTAAACTCTACAATGCGCGGATATTTGTAAGGGGCGGTCATTTTTTTTACAAAATCTTGAATATCCTTAGCCAAATCATCTGAGGGAGTAAAGCCCTTGTTTAAAACGACCGTCGCCTTTACGACCTGCCCCCGTTTTTCGTCGGGATGTCCGGTGACCGCACATTCGAGCACGGCTTCGTGGCTCGATATGACGCTTTCCACTTCAAACGGGCCGATGCGATAACCGGAGCATTTTATCATGTCGTCATTTCTGCCGACAAACCAATAATATCCGTCCATGTCGCGCCAAGCCGTGTCGCCTGTGTCATACACGCCGCCGCAAAATGCTTCCGCGGTCATCTTTTCATCCATATAGTAGCCCTTAAACAACCCTGTCGCGTTCGCATTTCTTATAATGACGCGGCCTTCCTCGCCATCCTCGCATGTGTTGCCGTGGGCATCAACTAAATCTATATCATATAGGGGCGCGGGCTTACCCATAGAACCCGGTTTTGGCCGAAACCAAGGGAAGTTTGCTATGAGCACTGTAGACTCTGACTGACCAAAGCCCTCGTGCATATCAAGATTCCACACATCTTTGATTTTATCAAAAATCTCGGGACTAAGCGGCTCACCGGCATTTCCGCAATGCTCAATACCGGAAAAATCATAAGCATCCATGCCGTCGGCAAGCATAAACCGAAACATGGTCGGGGGTGCGCAAAATGTGGCTATACGGTATTTTTCGAGCCTTTGCATGACTTTTGACGGCACAAATTTTTCCATGTCATACGCAAAAACCGGAGCCCCGCATATAAACTGACCGTATATCTTGCCCCATCCGAATTTTGCCCAGCCCGAATCCGACATGGAATTGTGCAGTTTTCCCTCGCGCACTTGCTGCCAATACTTTGCCGTTACTATATGCCCAAGCGGGTGGGTGAAATCGTGGAGCACCATTTTTGGCATACCCGTAGTGCCGGATGTAAAATATATCAGCATCGGGTCTGTGTTTTTTGCAGCAAGTTCTCCGGCAGGGCGCGGATAAGCATCCGGATATTTATTTATCTCATCGGTAAAGTTTAGCCAGCCGGCACGCGCTTTTGATATGCCGCCGCATACCGTGGGCGTGAGGATTTTTGTTTTTACGCTCGGGCACTCGGGCAAAGCCTCTTCCATTTGCGCCGCTATGAAGCTCTCGGCATCGTCATAGCAAACGACAGCTTTTACTTTTGCCGCGTTTGCCCGGTAAACAATATCTTTAGCGGTCAGCTGCATTGTGGCCGGAATGATTATTGCCCCCATTTTGCAAAGAGCAATGGCCATTATCCAATACTCAAACCGCTGGCGCAGCACGCACATGACGACGTCGCCCTTGCCGATTCCTAAGCCGGTCAGAAAGTTTGCCGCCTTGTTTGAGAGCTTTGACAAATCATCAAAGGTGAAACGCCGCTCATTCTCATGGTCGTCGCACCACAACAAAGCGAGCTTATCAGGGTCGCGCAAAGCCCACTCGTCAACGATGTCAAAGCCGAAGTTAAACCCTTCGGGGATTTTTATAGTAAAGTTTTCCATGAAATCTTCGTATGATTCAAATTCTGTTCGTGGCAGGTATCTATCCAGCATATTGTGTAAATTTCCTTGTAGTATTATATATTTGACTCCGTTATCACCGTCAAAAAACGCGCTTTTTGCGTACCGACGGCTTTTTGACCGTGCGGGTGAGTTGGGTCAAAATACACGGCGTCGCCTTCGCCGAGAATTATTTCCTTATCGTCATAGGTGATGGCTATCATTCCCTCAAGCACTATGTTAAATTCCTGACCGATATGCGTAACAAGCGGTGCTTCCAACTCGCCCGGCGTGAGCGTGACCAAAAGAGGTTCCATAATTTTTCCGCCAAAACGCGGAGCAAGGCTCTCAAACACATAGCCGGGGTAGCGGTCAACCGTCTGCCCCTTACCTCGGCGGCATATTTGCAAAGTGGATATATGGGCGGCCTCTCCCGTTAATATTTCGGAAAGCTCAACATTGAATTTTTGCGATATGTGGTATAGCACACTGATAGGAATGTCTTTCCCGCTCGCTTCATAGACGGTGTAAACGGACGGATCAATGCCAAGCTCTTTTGCCATATCTTCTTGCGTCATATCGAAAATCTCGCGCAGCTCACGGATACGTTCCGATATCATTTGATATTGCCGCTCCGACTGCTTATCCATATAAAACGCCTCCTGCCTCTTTTCACTGCACCATTTGGTTTAATCTTTGCAGCTACTATAAAATTTAATCGCATATATCTTTGCTTGTCAAGTAAAATTGTGGTAAAATTGTTTCACTTTGCCTCTTTTTTGAACATGAAGCCTCATGGAGGAACAATAAAACCATATGACTATCGGAAATGATACGCCCAGATTACACAGAGTAATCCCAAGATTTGAAGCGCCCATGAGAACCGGTCTCACCATGCAGCAAGCCCGTGAGCGGTTTGATAACGGGTATTCAAACCTAAAGCCGGATTCGGCAGAGCGCACGATATGCCAGATACTGAAAGCCAATATTTTCACATATCTAAACCTCGTGATCGCGATTTTAACCTTGTGCACCATGATTTTCGGTACATTCACAAACTTAGTGTTTTTACCGGTTATTATCATCAATACCGTAATAGGTATCATTCAAGAGCTTCGCTCAAAACGCGCTCTCGCGAAACTGTCATTTGTTACGGCACAAAGCGCGGCCGTTATCCGCGACGGTCAGCGTCTTGTCATTCCCGCTGACAACACCGTGCTTGATGATATTGCTATTTTTTCGGGAGACCAGCAAATTTATGCCGACGCAATTGTACTTAGCGGCGAGTGTTCGGTAAATGAAGCTCTCGTCACCGGAGAAGCCGATGAAATAACCAAGAGACCGGGAGATACGCTTCTTTCCGGGAGCTTTGTCGTTTCGGGAGAATGTATCGCGCGATTAGATAAGGTTGGCCGCGATTCCTTTGTCGCCCAGCTCACGCTCGACGCAAAGAAAACAAAAACCAAGTCAAAAATCGGCATGGTGTTCACGCTAAAAAGATATGTGCAAATCGTTGGTATAATCATCGTTCCGATAGGTATTACAATGTTTGTGCGGCAACTGACCTCACGGCTCAGCGACCCGGATTTTACCAATAGGATAGCGTCGCTTGGAAACGACCCACACACGGCGGCGGTCACTGAAGCAATGGATGCTACCGTGGGAGCGCTTATAGGCATGATACCCGACGGACTATATTTGCTCGTATCGGTCGCGCTCACCGTCAGCGTCCTGCACCTTGCCCGCAGGCGTACGCTTGTGCAAGACCGAGGCTGTGTGGAAACGCTTGCGAGGGTCAATGTTTTGTGCGTGGATAAAACGGGCACAATAACCGAGCCAAAAATGGAAGTGAAAAGCATTGAATTTTTGTGCGAAGATCGCTTCAATGCGGATGATATCAAAGGTATTCTTGCCGACTACGCCGGGAACATGCCGCCCGAAAATGAAACCATGCTGGCGATAAAGGGCTATATAAACGCACAGCCAAGGCGTTATGCCTCAAAAACTATGAGTTTTTCCTCAAGGCTAAAATACGGCGGCGTTACGTTTAGCGAAAATGAATCTTATCTGCTTGGCGCGCCGGAGAGAATATTGCAGTCAAAATATTATAAGTTTCAGAGCATAGTTGAAGCCCATTCCGCCCGGGGCTACCGCGTGCTGCTCTTGGCGCATTATGGCGGAAAAATAGATGAGCCGCTTGATGTAAACAGGCTCATGCCGTTGTCTTTGATATTATTGTCCAATAAAATACGGCCTGCGGCTCCGGCTACATTTTCTTTTTTCGAAAAGCAAGGCGTAAAAATCATTGTAATATCCGGCGACAATCCCATGACCGTATCGCAAATAGCCCGTGAAGCCGGTATTGCCGGAGCGGAACGGTATATTGACGCGGCCGAGCTCACGACAGACAGGCATATAAAACGGGCAGTCGGTGAATATGTCGTTTTTGGGCGTGTCACGCCCGATCAGAAAAGAAGGCTTGTGCGAGCCTTGAAAGCCGCCGGAAATACCGTTGCCATGACGGGCGACGGCATCAACGATGTGCTTGCGATGAAAGATGCCGATTGCAGTATTGCAATGGCGTCGGGCAGCGAAGTGGCAAGTCAGGTATCGGATATTGTTTTGCTCGATTCTGACTTTTCGGCGATGACCACCGTTGTAATGGAAGGCCGGCGAGTCATAAACAATCTTGAACGCAGCGCCGCCCTTTTCTTTACGAAAAATATTTTTTCTTTCCTGTTTGTGGTTGCCGCCACAATACCTCTCGGAGCATTGTTTCCGCTCCAAGCCTCACAGCTTACGCCATATAATATGCTGCTTATCGGGTTGCCGTCTTTTGTGCTCGCGATGGAAGCAAACAAAAGTCTTGTGCGCGGTAAATTTCTCGTTAACGTGTTTAAAAACGCCTTGCCTTCCGGTCTTACGAGTTTCTTGGGGCTTGTCGGCATGTACTTTTTTACTTCGGGTTGGGATATGCCTGCCGAGGAACTCTCTACCGCCAGGGCGACAATGGCTCTGATAATCATTGCGTTTGTGGGCTTTATGATGCTCTACAAAATATGCGTCCCGCTCAACGCGCTGCGCACCGCGCTTATTATTACGCTGTTTGTCGGTTTTATTATCGTGTTTGCAATCTTTTCGAATATCCCGGCTCAGATTGCCGATGACGGAACGGTCACCCGGTATGTCGTTGAGGCAATCTCCGGCGGCAGCATATTGCTGGCAATCGGCATGTGCGCTTGTACCGTACCAATATACATTGGGCTTTTGTTTGCCTTTGGCAACCGTAACTTATTTAGTAATCGCAGTCACGGAAAAAATAGATAAACCATAAGTCTCCCGCCTCTTGCGCGGGTGGTTTCGCCGAACACCGCACTTTGCTACGGGTTCGGTCATTTCGGCGAAAGCGGTATATTTTACAGCACTACTTGCGGCGCTTTTTTGAAACTGTGGTGTCGCCCCCGGCTTCGGCAAATTTGGCAAGCAGTTCTTTTTGCTCTGAGCTCAGTGAGGTGGGCACTTCGAGTGTCACGGTTACAAAATGATCGCCGCGCCCATTGCCGCGAAGATTTGGTATGCCTTTTCCCTTGAGCCTGAATGTCGTACCCGTTTGAGTACCTGATGGTATGGTGTGCCTTACTTTGCCGTCGAGCGTTGAAACTTCTATGTCGGCTCCGAGCGCTGCTTGCACAAATGAAATTTTGATATTTTGGCGTACCGATGTGCCTTCCCTGCGAAATGACTCATGCGGTCTTATAGAGACAGTTACATACAGATCGCCCGCTTCGCCGCCGTTTATACCGGAGCTTCCTTCTCCCCGCATTGAAATCGTTTGACCTTCGTCAATGCCTGCCGGTATTTTCACTCTGATAGTGCGATTGCGGCGCACCATGCCAAGACCCTTGCATTTTTCGCAAGGCTGATGGATTATTTTGCCACGCCCGCTGCATTTTGGACAAACCGACTGGCTTTGCATTACCCCAAACATTGTACGCTGCTGGGTGGTCACTGCGCCGCTGCCATTGCACTGGGAGCATTTTTCGGCTGTTGTGCCTTTTTTGCAGCCTGACCCGGTACATTCATCGCACATTTCGACACGTTGCACCGAAACGTCTTTTTCACAGCCAAACGCGGCTTCCTCAAATGTGACGGAAATACCGACATGAACACGTTCTCCTTTTCTCGGAGCATTACGGTTGCGGCTTGAGGTTGATCCGCGACCGGCGCCTCCGCCAAAAATAGAACTGAATATGTCGCCGAGATCGAAGTCCATGCCTCCGAAACCGCTAAACCCGCCTCCGAACGGACCTCCCGCCCCGGCTCCAAAGTTTGGATCAACGCCTGCGTGACCAAATTGATCGTACCGAGCCCTCTTGTCGGAATCTGACAAGATTTCATAGGCTTCGTTTATCTCTTTAAAGCGCGCTTCGGCCTTAGCGTTCCCCGGATTGACGTCCGGGTGATACTTTTTGGCGTGCTGTCGGAAAGCCTTTTTTATTTCATCATCCGAGGCGCCCTTTTTCAGTCCGAGCGCCTCATAATAATCTCTCTTTTCGTTTGCCACATTATCCTCACAAGTTTTTGATTTTAACTCACCGCGTTATCGCGAAAGACATCTCCCGCCTCTTGACGAAGCGCGGGCGGGAGATGACCTTAATACCACTAATCGTCCACTACCTCATAATCGGTGTAGTCGTCGTTTGAAGAATCTTCGCCTCCCGGCATCGGGCCTTGTGGCTCGCCGCCCTGCGGAGCGGACTGGCTATACAGTTTTTCACTGACGGCATAAAATGCCTTTTCCAGCTCTCCTACCGCATCTTTGATAGCCTGCGTATCAGTACCGCTAAGCGTGGACTTTACCTTTTCAATGGCGGCTCCAATAGTGTCCTTGTCTCCTGAATCTATCTTATCTCCCATTTCATCAAGGGTTTTTTCGCTTTGATACACCATTTGGTCGGCATGGTTTCGTGTGTCAACCTCGTCCTTGCGTTTTGCATCCTCTTCGGCATATAGCTCGGCTTCCTTAACGGCTTTCTCAATGTCTTCCTTAGAGAGGTTTGCCGAAGCCGTGATCGTGATGTTCTGCTCTCTGCCGGTGCCAAGGTCTTTTGCCGAAACATTAACTATGCCATTTGCGTCAATATCGAATGTGACCTCGATTTGCGGTATGCCGCGGCGAGCCGGAGCAATACCGTCGAGGTGGAAACGCCCGAGAGATTTGTTATGCTGCGCCATATCACGCTCGCCTTGCAGTACATGTACTTCCACCGATGTTTGGTTGTCGGCTGCCGTGGAGAAGATTTGGCTTTTCTTGGTGGGAATGGTCGTGTTGCGCTCGATAAGCCTTGTGCATACGGCTCCCATTGTTTCGATACCGAGCGAGAGGGGCGTAACATCGAGAAGGAGGATTCCTTCCACGTCGCCGCCAAGCACTCCGCCTTGAATCGCGGCACCCGCCGCAACACATTCATCGGGGTTGATGCCGCGGAACGGGTCTTTTCCTGTGATTTTTTTGACCGCGTCCTGTACGGCGGGGATACGCGTCGAACCGCCGACGAGAAGCACTTTTGACAGTTGATTTGCGCTGACGCCGGAGTCTTCGATGGCGCGTTTTACCGGGGTCATGGTTTTTTCGACAAGATCAGCCGTCAGCTCATTAAACTTGGCTCTTGTCAGCGTGTAGTCAAGGTGTTTCGGGCCTGTGGCATCCGCCGTGATGTACGGAAGGTTGATCGCCGCGGTGGTCATGCCCGAGAGATCGGTCTTTGCTTTTTCGGCGGCTTCGCGCAGGCGTTGGACAGCGATTTTGTCTGTTGATAAATCCACGCCGCTGTCCTTTTTAAACTCCGCGAGAAGGTAATCCATGATCGCATTGTCAAAGTCATCACCGCCGAGACGATTGTTTCCGGCAGTAGCAAGCACCTCAATAACGCCGTCGCCGATTTCGAGAATTGAGACGTCAAATGTGCCGCCGCCAAGGTCATAGACCATGATTTTCTGATCTTGTTCCTTGTCAAGCCCATATGCGAGAGCCGCAGCCGTGGGCTCGTTGATGATGCGTTTTACTTCAAGCCCCGCTATTTTGCCCGCGTCTTTGGTGGCCTGACGCTGAGAGTCGGTAAAATATGCCGGTACAGTGATTACCGCTTCGGTTACTTTTGTTCCAAGGTAAGCCTCGGCGTCACTTTTGAGTTTTTGCAATATCATTGCGGATATCTCTTGCGGCGTGTACTGTTTGTCGCCGATTGCCGCCTTGTACGAACTGCCCATTTCGCGCTTGATTGATGTGATCGTGCGATCGGGGTTTGTGATGGCTTGACGCTTGGCGACATGCCCTATCATGCGCTCGCCTTCCGGCGAAAATGCCACAACCGACGGCGTGGTGCGGTTGCCTTCTGCACTTGCTATAATGACGGGTTCTCCGCCTTCAATAACAGCAACGCATGAGTTTGTTGTTCCTAAGTCAATTCCTATGATTTTTCCCATTGTTCTATTCCTCCTGTAAAAATTTCGCCTTTCCGGTTGCTATATAGTTGAATTTTAAGTATATGCAAGCGGACTATGTTTGTTTTACTCTTTATATGTTATATGCTTAGGGTGACGCGGGGTTAATTTGCTACCACCACCGTAGAAAAACGTATAACCCGCTCTCCCAATATAAATCCTTTTTGATATTCTTCCGCGATTATGCCCTCGCCGAGTTCCGGATTTTCAATTTTCATGACCGCGTTATGCAGATTTGGATCAAATTGCTCCCCAACCGCAGGTATGTGTTTTACGCCCAAAATCGAAAACGTCTCTTCAAGCTGCGTCATTATCATCTCTACGCCTTTGTAATACGCAAGGTCTGTGCAATCCATCTTTAATGCGCGGTCTACATTATCATATATGGGAAGCAACTTTGATATGACGTCCGCACGGGCGTCGCTGTATATTGACTCTCTTTGTTTTGCGCTGCGTTTGCGAAAATTTTCATACTCCGCGGCAAGGCGCAGATACTTGTCCTTGTCAATAATCAAACCGTCTGTTTCTTCGCTTTTTTGCGCGTCACAGCAGCTATCTTTGCATTCGCACCCGTTCTTATCGCCGCCGCAATTATCGGGGTTTTGCGCTGTACCGCAATCGCCGGCAGAGCTTTCCAAATCATTTGCCTCTTTGCCTTGCGAGGTATCTATTTTCCCTTTTGCCGCTTTCTGTGCGTCTTGCGTGGGTTTAGTCTTCGCCAAAATCATCATCTCCTACGTTGTTTTTCGTGTGTCCTGCGTGGATATGCTCCTTGTTAAAATCTTCATCTCTTGGTTTGTCGGCATTTGCGTATAATCCGGCATGGTATGCTCCCGCGCCTGACAGTAACAGGCTTAATCCTTGAGCAATGTATGAAAGGTGGGACGCGATTTTTGAGTAATCCATTCTTGTCGGACCGATTATGCCTATGAGCCCTTGCGTATCTCCGCCCGCATCATATTTAACCGCGACAACGCTTGAATCTTTTAATTCATTTGCGAGGTTTTCCGAGCCTATGGTGATTTTTACCTCGCCTGTTTCAAGAGGAGCCGGCAGTTTTTTCAGCTCGTTGGTGTCAGAGAGATAACGGATGATCTGCTGCGCCTTTCTGACATCCTTGTACTCAGGATGGTCGAGCAGGTTTACCGCTCCCGAGACCCGGGCTCCCAACGCTTTTACCTCAACCAGCAATTCGATTACGAATCCGGCGATTATGGCAACTATGCCACCCGTATCGCCGACCGCCCGCTCGGTAGCGTTAATCAGAGACGCCGTTATTTTGTTTTCCGGTATGCCTGTGAAGCTCGCGTTAAATATCGCTGAAAGTTTTGGCAGTATCGCCGGATTATATGGAGTTGTAAGATGAACCAATTTATTCTTGACGGTGTCATTATTTAAGAGCGCAACTATGATGAATGTATATGAGTCCACGTTGATAAAATCAAACCTTGCGATGCTCATCATTCCGGTCACGCCCGCCATTGCATATGCGGGGTATTTGGTGAGCCGTGATGTGAGATGCCCTACTTCATCAAGCATGTACGGACGCGTTATGAGCTTGCCGTCAAGGGCGTTGTTTACGACGATTGCGTCGTCGTTTGATATGCTTTGGTTTCGCATCAGCTCATTGACGTATACACGGTAGCCCGGTGAGGTGGGGATTCTGCCCGCTGAAGTGTGAGGTTGCTCAAGCAGTCCCATGGATTCAAGCTCTGACATTTCGCTGCGCACGGTAGCCGATGATAGCGCAGAGCCGAGAGCTTCAACAACAGCCTTTGACCCGACGGGTTCCGCTGTCTTGACATATAGCTCGACAACGGCAGATAATATGCCTTTTTTCCGCTCGCTGAGATTCATTGTAACCTCGCCCGATAAGACTCGCCGTACCCCATCTCCGTTGCCCTTATGACAGGATAAAGCGCAATCTTACCATCGTCTTAGCACTCGACGCTCGAGAGTGCTAAACATAGAATACCACTCTTGCTCATGCTTGTCAAGCATAAAAATTTTTATGCTGTGCCGTGATTTTTGCGGTAACTTTTTCGGCGGCAAAACATAATCAGGTGGCAAAAATAAAGACCCAAAAGGTACACCTTTTGGAACGCTGTTGAGCTTTGGTGATTTTATCACATAACTTAAGCAAAATGCAACAAAATTTTTGTCAATTTTACGTTTTTTTGTGCGAAAGTCTTATTATTTCAATGAAAACAGCCCAGTCTCAAAAGGTGTACCTTTTGAGACTACCCAAAGTGCTATGTTTTGATGATTGGATAGAATATGCGGCTGAAATTTCGTAAAAATATGCTATTGAGCATAGCCATATAATGCGCCAAAGAGGTTAAAATGTCTAAGAGTGTAAGTAATGAGCGTAACATATTATGTGATGATTATTCAGTTGTCGGAGCAGGGCAAAAAAGGAGCTGGGCCGCGAAAATTGATAAACAGCTTATAAGGCAAGTTCTTTTATATGCAGTTATCGGCGGCACAAGCGCGCTCCTTGATTTTATCTTATTCACTTTATTTTATAAACAATTCGGGATAAATGAATATCTTGCAAACGGTATCAGCATTCACGCCGGAATCGCAATGAGTTTTATTTTAAATCGAAAATTTAATTTCAAGAAAAACGATAGGATTCTGTTCCGCTCAATATCTTTTTACTTGACCGGACTTTTTGGGCTTGCGTTATCACAAGGCATACTTTGGCTCGGCACAATCATGTTATTGCCGGTCATTACAGTAAAATTGATTTCAATATTCATTGTGGCGGCAATCCAATTTGTCGTCAATAAAATAATAACATTTGGCAAATGAAATGGGTGTAATTTATGGACAAATTATACATAATAATCCCCGCGTATAACGAAGAAGAAAATATAGAAACAGTCGCGCGCGAATGGCATGAGGTTGCCCGAAAAGCAAATGAGCAAAGCCGTATCGCGATCATTGACGACGGCAGCTGTGACAGCACATACGCAAAGCTTCAACAATTGCAAAAGGAATTGCCGCAGTTAGAAGCAATCACAAAACCAAATGGTGGACATGGGTCTACCATTTTATACGGATACCGTCACGCGCTTGAAAACGGAGCGGACTATATTTTCCAAACGGATTCTGACGGACAGACGGATGCTGATGAATTTTGGCAGTTTTGGGAATTGCGCGAACAATACGACGCTCTAATAGGTCATCGCAAAAACCGCAAAGACGGAATAAGTAGAATTTTTGTAGCCAAAACATTAAAAGTAACATTGCTTATATGTTTTGGACTTTGGACCGAAGATGCTAATACGCCTTTTCGGCTGATGAATCGTGATACATTGGAAAATTTACTCCCCCGGATTCCTAAGGATTATAACTTAGCAAATGTGCTTTTGACCGTTTTGATGGAAAAAGCAAAAGTAAAAATCCATTATTTGAAGATAACTTTCAGACCACGGCAAGGCGGTGTAAATTATATCAATATGAAGCGTATTTTCAAAATTGGCAAAAAAGCCGCCCGAGATTTTATTTCTTTAAGAAAGGCAGTAAAAAATGATTTCAAAATCAAAATTTAATTTTTATCCCGCGTTATTAGGCATTATGCCTCTACTGATTAGCTTATGCAGCCCTTTGCATCCGTTTGCAAAGAACACGCCCGCCGAAGATTCTTCTGTTTTTCTTCTTATCGGAAAATCTATGTCACAAAGCATTATGCCATATAGGGATTTATTTGACCATAAAGGGCCTTTGCTGTATGTTATAAATTGGCTGGGGATGTTAATAGGTTTTACGGGTGTTTGGCTGATTGAGCTTGCGTGTATATTTATAGCGGTATTATTTTGCTATAAAACCGCAAGAAGATTTTTTGACAAAGCCTCTTCTTTTTTGGGGACAGTAGCCACGTTTATTGCGTTATTCTCATGGTTTGAGGGAGGCAACTTGACTGAGAGCTACGCGCTTCCACTGTTTTTTGGTGCCCTTTATTGCCTGACGGGATATTTTGTTCAAAATTTCGAATTAAAGCATAAGCAGATTTTAATATCAGGGCTTTGTATGGGCGGCGTATTGATGCTCAGGCCGAATATGATCGGGCTTTGGATTGGCTTTTGCGCGGTAATATTTATACATTCGTTAATAATTCGCAAATTTAAACTTGCATTTTCGTATATTTTATTTTTCATAGTCGGAATATTGGCATCTGTATTACCGTTTATTATTTGGTTGGGTGCAAAAGGTTTATTAAACGATTTTTACCGTTGTTATATTCAATTTAATTTTGAATATGTGCATGTTCCTTTAATGGCAGTTATTGAAAGTATGCGCAATGGCCTAAAATATCCAATAGTGCCGATTGTAGCCGCAATTCTAATTGCGCTGCTTTTCAAAAAAGATAATCGGAAAAATCACGATTTCGTTTTAATACTGTCAATGATTGCTGCATTTTGCGCAACAGCTTTATTGACGTCTCTCAGCGGATTTAGCTTTCCGCATTATTATATGGCATATCTTCCCTGTTTGCTTTTGCCAGTAGCGTGGATGATACAAAAAGTTATAAACCATGTCAAAATCAAACCCATAATTATTTGGATAATAATTTGCCTTGTCCTTAATGGATCACTCAGTATTGGGAAAGGTATGATAGAGCTCACGTTGAAAACGGACGCTGACCGTAATGTTTTAGCCTCATTTATTAAAGAAAATACTGCACAAGATGAACCGATATTATATATTGGATTAAATTGCTACATATATCTTCAGTCTGACCGTGCTCCTGCGGGTTATTATCCGTACTATGCTCCAGAGTCAATGAATTATCCTGCTGTTATTGATAGCTACATTGATGAAATTGCATTAAAAAACCCGCGTCTAATCGCTTATGGAAACAAGTGGTTACCAGAAAAATTTCGCGATTACATAAATGACAATTATACCGTTGTTTTTGAAAATAGATATGGACGAATTTTAACAAAATCATAAAGCCCCACCCCGGCGAGTACGGGTTTTGCATCTGCCCGGTTGACATAACACTCCATTTTTATAACAAGGAATGTAGCAATTGCAATAGTTTGAGGAATTGTTTCATTTTAAAACATTTCCTCCCCGCGACTGTTTGAGCGCGGGGAAATATCCACCAATTTTACCACCCACAAGCACACACAAACAACACACGCTAAAAACAGCGTGTGTTGCTTAATATTTTATTGATATTGCAAATTATTGACCGGGCGGGGGAGGCGGTGTATATCCCGGCGGCGGGGGAGGAGGCGGGGCGGGCTGCTGCGGCGGATAGCCCTGCGGAGGAGGCGCGTAGCCTTGCGGCGGAGGAGGCGGCCCGTATCCGTATCCCTGAGGCGGTGGAGGGGGGCCGTATTTGGGCGGAGGCGGCGCATATCTAATGCCGAGCTTCTTTGCCGTCTGCATACACATAAACGCGAGTGCCCCCGAAACAACATACAAAAAGTATGAAAAATAGTACCAGAAAGAGAAATCGAGGGAAGCACCCACACTCGAGAGAGACATTCCTTCGGTCTCTCCTGATATCTTGCTGTTTACTAAAACGGCGAAGATGATCAAATTAAGCACTCCCAAGCCGGACAGCACGGTGCCTGCAGCAAACAGCTTTCCGTGAAGAAAAGAAAGTTTACTTTTAAATTGATAAGCAATAAATAATGCGGCAGGAATTAAAAACAGTAAAATAGCGAGAAAATTTCCGTCAATTTTTTCAGGCTCTCCATAGCCATATGGCGAGGAAATTGATGCGCCAATCGTAGAATTTAATCCACTAAAGGATAAAAGCGTCATGCCCGAGCAGCTTACCGAAAACATCGGTAAAAAGAAGAAAACGCACAGCACAACAGCGGCAATTCTGACGATCAGCGAAATCTTAACCTTCGTCTTGCCTTGTATTATGAGTGCTGCATTATCTTCTTCGGCTACGTCAAAGTCAACCGCTTTTACGGCAGGGCCGTATTGATAGGGCGGATAACCGGGCGGGGGCGCGGGTGGCTGATAACCTTGCTGTGGCGGATAAGCGGGTTGCTGCGGTGGCTGATAGCCCTGCGGTGGCGGCGGTGCGTAGCCTTGCGGCTGTAGGGGGGGTGCGGGTGGCTGCGCCACGACGGTCTCGCAAGCACCGCACGGTGCCGAACCATCAGGCTTTTGAGCGCCGCACTTTGCACAAAATGCCATTTTCTGTCCTCCTATTTTTTATAAAAATATATTTGCCTAAATAAAGATAACACAGACAGCTGCCCTCTGTCAAGTTCTATATTTTAGTTATCTATTCAGAGAGTGTGCTGCTTAGAGCTTTGACCTACGTAAAAAGTGACTGTATGGCTCATAGCGGGGTCTTCGCAAACTCGCAAAGTAAATTTCATTTTCAAAATCGAATTTCGTTAGCTTTGTCAATGAAATTTACTTCGCTCAAACAGTGCTCGACCTTATCCGCTATTTCGCCTACAGTCTCTAATTTACTCCGCTAAAAAGCTCTAAGCAGCACACTCTCTGAATGGCGCATCTATGCGCCTTTCGTCCCTGCGCAGGGATAAGAGGCAGCCTTTCGAGCAAAAGAGTCTGGGCAGTCATCGGAAAAATTTGTGTTGTAATATGTAAAAAGTAGTAGTATAATCAGGCAACCTCCAAAAACCAGAAACGAGCAAGATACCAAGTGATTTTTTGCCTACCTGCCGGCAGGCAGGTTGTACAAGGCAAATTTACGCAGGAATAATTGCTTTCTTTCAAGGAAATTTAACGAAGTATGGCGAAAAAACGCAGATAGATTGCCGTGATAGTTTTTTGGGAGGTTGCCTTTAATCAACCCCATGCCCCATGCCATAAGGAGAGCAATGAGCTTAGACGTTTTTGGTAAATATTTAGCAAGCAGTGACCGCCCTCATCTTGTGGGAATTGGAGGCGTTTCGATGTCTCCGCTTGCGGCGATTTTGCATGACATGAAAAAAACGGTCACGGGTTCAGACATAAGCGAGAATCCCGCGATAAAAGAGCTTCGTGAGAGAGGCATAAAAATAGAAATAGGCCACAGCGCCGAAAACATATCCGGCGCGGGTTATATTATACGCACGGCAGCCGCCCGCGAAGACAATATTGAAATAATGGCGGCACGGGAGCAAAACATACCGGTATTTGAGCGCGCCGAAGCGTGGGGCTATATAATGCGCCGGTATAGGGAAGCAATATGTATATCAGGAGTACACGGAAAAACAACCACAACGTCTATGACATCGCACATTTTGCTCCATGCGGGTGTTGACCCGACAATCATGATCGGAGGGACTCTCCCCGTCATTAAATCAGGATGTCACATAGGCAAGGGGGACATTATAGTCTTAGAGTCTTGCGAATACTACAACTCTTTCCATAATTTCCGCCCAACCACAGCGGTAATATTAAATATAGACGCAGACCATCTTGATTTCTTTGGGGATTTGGATGGTCTGAAATGTTCTTTCAGAAAGTTTGCGTCCTTAGTGCCCGAAAGCGGCAGAGTAATATGTAACGGCGACGACGAAAACACCATGTCCGCGCTAAACGGGCTAAATCGCGGACTTATAACCTTTGGATTTGGCGAAAATGCGCGTATCACGGATATTCCCGTAAACATACGCGGCACCAACTTGGAGCTTGCGGGACAAAACCCGAGCATGACTGTAACAAGAGACGGAAAAGATATTTGCAAGATTAGGCTGCAAATTCCGGGTATGCATAATCTCACAAATGCGCTTGCGGCGGCCGCAGTGTGCCTTAACATCGGAATTTCGCCAAAAATAATCGAAGAAGGTCTTTTAAGCTATTCGGGAGTTGCAAGAAGATTTGACTATAAAGGCAGCTATAATGGCGCCGGAGTTTATGACGACTACGCGCACCACCCGCGCGAGCTTGGCGCGCTCCTGGATGCCATCTCCACCATTGATACATATAAGCGGATCATACTTGCCTTTCAACCGCACACGTATTCACGCACAAAAGCGCTGTTTAGCGAATTTGCCGCAGTGCTCAAACGGGCCGACATTGTTTTCCTCGCGGAAATCTACGCCGCCCGCGAAACAAACACGGTCGGCATAACATCAACAGACCTTGCCGCGGCAGTGCCCGGCGCCCGCTGTATTTCGGATTTTTCCAAGCTCACCGATGAGATTGCGGCTATCGCGCGGGAAGGCGACATCATACTTACGGTTGGCGCGGGCGATATTTACAAAGTAGGCGTCGAGCTCGTAGGAAGAGCGGACTGATTAGGCTGATTAAGAGGAAACATTTACATGAAAATCAACGCGCCATGGTTAAAATCATATGGTGATGTACCGAGCACTCTGGATTATCCCGATTGCTCGATGGTTCGCATGGTTTTCAAGGCGGCGGAGGAACATCCCAAAATACCGGCATATGAGTTTTTTGGCGTAAAGAAAACCTACCGCGAATTTACGGACGAGATAAAGCTCTGCGCTTACGGCCTTCTTGCCTCCGGTATAAAAAGAGGCGAGCGGGTCACTATATGTATGCCAAACACGCCGCAAGCGGTGATCATGTTTTATGCGCTAAACCTTATGGGCGCGGTTTCAAACATGGTACACCCCTTATCGGCGGAAACGGAGCTGATTGGCTATATCAACGATAGCCATAGCGTTGCGGTTCTCACGCTCGATCAATTTAGCGATAAGCTGCTGGGAATACTGCCGCAAACAAAAGCGCGTTTTCTGATATTGACCGGTGCGGACAACGCTCTTTCGGGCATCAAAAAGATTGCGTATAGGCTGACAAAAGGCAGAAAAATACCGCGTTATCCGACCAGAGGCAATGTGCTGCGCTATGAAGATATGCTAAAGAGCGGACACAAACGCACCGGCGACTACGACGCCGGCAAACGGGGCGGTGATGTTGCCACCATACTTTACTCGGGAGGGACATCGGGAAAAACAAAGGGCGTTTTGCTGACAAATCTCAACATCAATGCCTTGGCACTGCAAACAAAGGCGGCAAGCGAATGTGTTGCGCCAAATACGAGAATGCTTGCGATAATGCCGATATTTCACGGGTTTGGACTTGGCGTATGTATTCATACGGCATTGATTTCCGGTGGAACGGCGGTATTAGTGCCGCAATTTTCGATAAAATCATACGCAAAGCTGCTGAAAAAGAGCAAACCGCATTATATAGCGGGAGTACCGACCCTATATGAAGCAATGCTAAGGCTCAAGGGGATAGACAGACTTGATTTGTCGCAGCTTCGCGGCGTGTTTTCGGGAGGGGATTCGCTGACGGTGGAGCTAAAACGCAAGGTTGACGCATTTTTGCGCGAGCACGGCTCTACAGAGCAAGTGCGCGAGGGCTACGGGCTCACGGAATGTGTCACGGCAAGCTGCCTGACTCCGCGCAGATTTCACAAGGAAGGCAGCATAGGCATACCTTATCCTGATATGTACTATAAAATCGTGAGTCAAGACTCGAGAGAAGAGCTGCCATATGGTCAGGAGGGCGAGATAGTGATCTCGGGGCCTACGGTGATGGGCAGGTACGACAATAACGACGAGGAAACAAACGAGGCGTTACAGACCCACGCCGACGGGCGTGTATGGCTGCATACGGGCGACCTTGGCATAATGGACGAAGAGGGCTTTATATATTTTCGCCAGCGGATCAAACGGATGATTATTTCGGCGGGATATAATATTTACCCGACACAGCTTGAAAATGCCATAGAAGCGCATGAGGATGTGCTGATAAGCTGCGTCATCGGAGTATCTGACGAATACAAAAAGCAAAAAGTAAAAGCGTTTATTACGCTGCGCGACGGCGCGGAAGCGACAGATGAAATCAAAGCGTCTATATTAGAGCACTGCAAACGTAACATTGCAAAGTACGCGATGCCAAGCGAAATCGTGTATCGCAAGGAGCTTCCGCGAACATTGGTAGGAAAAGTCGCATATATTGAACTGGAAAAAGAAGAATTGCAAAAAAGGGGTGTATAAAATATGTTTGAGAAAAATGATGTAAGGACGCGCTTTGCGCCAAGCCCGACCGGGTATATGCATATCGGCAATTTGCGTACTGCCCTTTATGCGTACTTGATCGCGAAAAAGAACAAAGGGACGTTCATTTTGCGCATAGAAGATACGGACAGAGCGAGGCTCGTAGAGGGCGCGACGGAAATTATCATCAAAACACTAAAAAACGCAGGGCTCGTTTATGACGAAGGTCCCGATGTGGGAGGTCCGGTCGGACCATATGTGCAAAGCGAGCGTAAGGAAATATACGGGCGTCACGCAAAAGAGCTTTGCGCCTCCGGCGCCGCATACTATTGTTTTTGCGCGAGCGATGAAGCCGGATTAGAAACCAACTCGCAAAATACGGACGACCCGTGCCGCGGCTTGCCGTATGAAGAGTCAAAGCGGCGAGCGGATGCGGGAGAGCCTTTTGCGGTGCGCATGAAAGCTCCAAAAGAGGGAGAGACAACGGTTGTTGACATGGTTTTTGGCGAGGTCACGACGCCAAATAAAATTCTCGACGATATGGTATTATTGAAGCGTGACGGTATGCCGACATATAATTTCGCGAATGTTATAGATGACCACCTGATGGGGATAACGCATGTGCTGCGGGGGAGCGAATATATCAGCAGCGCGCCCAAGTACAATCTATTATATGAGGCGTTCGGGTGGGAAATACCGGAATATATCACGGTGTCAATGATAAATCGCGACGCGCATAACAAACTGTCCAAACGGCACGGCGATCCGACATACAATGATTTGCTTGAGCAAGGATATTTGCCCGAAGCCGTGCTCAATTTTGTCGCGCTTCTTGGGTGGAGCCCCGGCGGGGAGCGTGAGATTTTTACGCTCGACGAGCTTGTCCAAATCTTTGATGTGAGCGGGATTTCAAAGTCTCCGGCTGTTTTTGATATTGAAAAGCTCAAGCATTTTAACGGCGAGTACATACGAAAAATGCCGCCGGAGGAGTTTGCGAAACTCGCCGGGCCGTATATCCGCAAAGCGGTAAAAAATGAGCATATTTCTGTCGGCGCGATTGCGGCGCTTTTACAGCCGCGCCTTGAAAAATTGTCCGACATTCCCGGTAAAATCGGCTTTTTTGATACGTTGCGCGAGTATGATACCGCGCTGTTTGAGCATCAAAAATCAAAAGTGGATAAGACGATTGCCCTTGAGATGTTAAAGGCGGCAAAAAACGAATTTGAGACGCTTACGGCTTCGGGTTTGCGCGAGGCGCGGGCAGACGGCTTGCAAGTTGAAGCGGGCGGCGGACAAACGCGAGCTGGCGGCTCGCAAAGAGAGATACTATGGACAAATGAGGCCATTTACGGTATACTGACGTCGCTGGCGGAAAAACTCGGCGTCAAAAACGCCGCGCTGATGTGGCCTGTTCGCATAGCTGTCAGCGGAGTGGCGGTTACTCCGGGCGGCGCCGTGGAGATATGCCATATATTGGGTCGCGAGGAAACGCTAAGGCGGATTGAAATTGGTATAAAAGCCCTGCAAGCAGACCAAAAGGCACAGGAAACATAAGTGTACTTCTAAAAACCTTTAATCAATCCTCATAGATATAGAAAACGCATATAGAAAATACAAAAAGCGACGCAGCAAACCCCCGCCGCACAAGAAAACACGGAGAAATAAGAAAATGAAAAATATTTATAAAAACTCATTTATGGCACTCACGCTTATTTGCGCGGTCGCCCTCATCATTTTCTTTGTACAGCTCATAATCTTAAATGTCGGAGTAGAGCCAAGGGAATTTAACTCCGTGATATCGGAAAGCACGCCGACTCCCGGAGTGCCGGAAAATGACGATTTGGGTAACAATATCGGTCAAACCGACGACGGAACGTCCGGCGGACTAAACGGCGAAAATCAAAATAACCGCCCGGCGCCGCAGGGCGAGCAATATGACATCATACTGTCCGATAGTCCGAGAATGAATTTGATAATATACGCGGAGGAATCATTGTTTGAGTTTGTCGAAAACGATTTAAGCTGGAGCTTCTTGCTTAGCGGTACAGGCAACGCCAAACTTGACATAGCCTTTGCCCTTTTGCCGCCGCAGGGTGTGGCAAGCGAGGCCGAGATATTCTTAAACAACCGCTCCGGCGGAAACGGCGCCGAATACAAAGGGCTATTGCAATCAATGCACACAGTGCCCATAGCCTGCTATCATGTAAGCGACGACAGCGGCTCTGTCATATATGAAGCGTGGTTTCACCCTCTTGACGGCAGCGACATATCCGTTGCGTTTATTATCAGTTATTCAACCAATGACCAAAGAGACACCCTCTACGCGTTGCTCAGTACAATGGAGATAGAATCCTGATGTCTACCCGATAAATTATAAAACTTCACTTAATAAGCGGCGGTCATAGAAATCATTCCGAGAGCGGAGCATGGACGCGGAGCGTCCGAATCGTCTGCGCAAGGATGACGCAGTGATTCGGGGAGGAATGATTTTATGACCGCCCCTATGACCGCCGCTTAATGATAAAGTTAATACACTGCTTGTGAAGTAATGCTCATTTTGCGGGGTGGTACTTATTTTCGTACTCACGGCGCGTCATATGGCTTTCAAAAACCAATGTAATAGCACCGGGACCGACATGGGAGCCTATCACCGGCCCGAGCGTAATAAGTTCAACATTATTTACCCACACTGCCGCTTTTACCATTTCGGCGAGCGTGAGGGCATCTTTCTCACTGTCGGAATGTGAAATATAAACGGTGTCAACAGCGGCGTTGGAGTCAAGCCCCTGCGTCAATTGAGTGACGAGCTGCTTTAAAGCCGCCTCGCGGCCGCGGGCTTTGCCCTTTAGCGCGAGACTGCCGTCAGGCTGTATGCTAAGTATTGGTTTTATTCCTATGATAGAGCCGCCAATCGCGGACAGCTTGCTCAAGCGCCCTCCCCTATGCAGAAACATCAAATCATCCACGGTAAAAAAGCCCAAGATTTGATGTTTTTTCTCTTCTAAAATCGCCGCCGTTTCTTCCGCAGACAGCCCCTCGCTGCGTTTTTGCACGGCCAGCTTGACCAATACCGCGTTTATAGTGGTGGCGCATATACCGTCAACAGGGTATATATTGCAGTCTGGATATAATGCGTTTACATCGTCGAGCGCGATCAATGAGCTTTGATATGTGGCCGATAACGCTCCGCTCAAAATTATATATAACGCATCCTCTCCCCGCTCTGCGTATTTTACAAAGGACTCGGTAAAGGTGTCGGGGTTGATTTGAGATGTTTTGGAAGTACCCCCGTTTCTAAGGGCATCATAAAAGTCTTTATCGGAGACCTCTTGCCAGTAGCCCATACTGTGGACTGTACCGTTTAGCGTAAACGGTACGGGCAGCACTTCAATATCGTTTTCTTCCAAGTATTCGCGGGGTAAATCGCAGCTTGTGTCGGTAATAATGCTAAATGTCTTTGTCATGCGAGTTCTCCTTTTGCCTTTTGAGCTTACGTGTTTTATATTTGCTTCGGTCGCCGTGCTTTTAGTTGTCAGCAGCTTAACAAGCCCTGCCGCATAACGTCCGCCGCTTTCGCTGATAGAATAGTATGTCCATTTTTTTGCCTTGCGGGCGGTCACGACTCCGCTCTCTACGAGGATTTTCATATGATGTGAAAGCGTGGACTGCCCAATCTTGATTTTTTCCTGCAATTCGGTGGCAGTCATTTCGTCGCCTTGCAAGAAATCCAAAATCTTTAGCCGCGTGATATCGGAAAACGCCATGAACACTCTTGCGTTATCGTGGTATCTTGCCAATGCTCTACCTCATATCGAAAAATTTTGATATGACTTTACTGCATAGCTCGCCAAAAGTCAAGAAAAATATTTCCCGGTGTGTTTTTAATATTGCACAGTTGTTGGCAGAATATTTTCTCGAGTTTGACAAGCGCAAAATTATATGTTAGAATGTCGCGACGATACAAAAACATCTCAACGCAGAAACATCTCAACGCCATGCGCTTAGTTTCGGGACAAAGAATCTTTTCCGCCTGATACTCAGCCATCGGAAACACTAAAGGGTCACATCTATGGCACAGGCAGCACCGCCAGCTTGACGGCAAGCCATGCACAAGACGAGGCTCGACGAAAAGAAAGGTTTATTTTATCATGATTACAAGACAGCAAAAAGACGCGGTCATAGAAAGCAACCGCACGCATGAGACAGACACCGGCTCTCCCGAAGTCCAAATCGCAATACTCACCGAACGCATAAAACAGCTCACGGAGCACCTCAAGGTACACAAAAAAGACAAGCACAGCGAACTTGGTCTATTAAAAATGGTCGGACGCCGCCGCAATCTCCTTGACTACTTGGCAAATAAGGACATCGAACGCTACAGAGCCTGTATTACAAAGCTGGGTATCAGAAAATAACGTATTTTATCAAGGCCGGACTGAAAGGTTCAGTTCGGTTTTGTTATTATTGAAAGTCAAATTAAAGATTTGACTTTGCCAAACCAAAGGTTTGGCTTGACTTGATAAGCCTCAGACGGAAAGCCATTTTAAACGGTTTGGCCGGAAATATTCGGGCTTACGGATGGTACGAAGAGAAAGAAGGAAAGGTTACATGATTATCAAAAAAAGAGAGTTCCCAAACACTAAGGCGTACAGCATGGAGCTTGCCGGGCGTAAACTTACGCTTGAAACGGGCAAACTTGCAGAGCTGGCAAACGCGTCAATACTGGTACGCTATGGCGAAACAGTAGTCCTTGTAGCGGTAACAGCAGCCCCGCGTCCGCGAGACGGCGTAGACTTTTTCCCGCTGTCGGTGGATTTTGAAGAAAAGTTATATGCTGTGGGCAGAATACCGGGTGGTTATCTGCGGCGTGAAGGCAGACCGGCGGAACGCGCGGTACTCGCGGGACGCATGATAGACAGGCCAATGCGTCCGCTGTTTCCCGACGATCTGCGAAACGACGTCGCGATCACCTGTACGATTCTGGCGGTTGACCACGACTGCTCGCCCGAAATTGCGGCTATGATTGGCGCGTCCGCCGCCGTTTCGATTTCCGACATTCCGTTTGCCGGACCGATAAGCGGAGTCGGGCTCGGCCTCATTGACGGGGAGTTTATCATCAACCCGACGGCAGCCCAGCGCGAAATAACAAAAATGTATTGCACCATCGCGTGCACGGCGGAAAAAGTCGTCATGATCGAAGCCGCAGGCAAGGAAATCTCCGAAGATGTGATGCTCGAAGGCATAAAAGCGGCGCATGAGGCTAACCGCTCCGTCATCGCGCTTATAAATCAAATGGTCGCCGAAATCGGCAAGCCAAAATTTGAATATGCAAAAGCGGCGTTCAACGAGGAGCTTTTCGCGAAAATCGTCGAAAAATACTACGGCGATGTGCAATATGCACTTGATACGGATGACAAGAACATACGTGAAGAACGCTACAACGCGGTAACGGCTCGCATGATAGAGGAATATGAGGTCAACTATCCCGAGATCACGGCACAGCTTGAAGAAATAACGTACAAACTTCAAAAAAAGGTCGTCAAAAACTGGCTTTTGCAGGGCAAGCGCGTTGACGGAAGAGCAATGAATGAAATCCGCCCGCTCGCGTCCGAAGTCGGCTTGCTTCCGCAGGTGCACGGGTCGGGATTATTTACGCGGGGTCAAACGCAAGTGCTGTCGGTTGTGACGCTCGGCACGGTTTCCAACGTGCAAAAGCTCGACACGATATACGAAGAAGAAACAAAACGCTATATGCATCATTATAATTTCCCGTCGTTTTCCGTTGGCGAAGCGCGCGGCGCACGCAGCACATCCCGACGCGAGCAAGGTCACGGGGCTCTCGCCGAAAAAGCCCTCGAGCCGGTGCTGCCGAGCATTGATGAGTTTCCCTACGCAATCCGTGTCGTGTCCGAAGTGCTATCGTCAAACGGCTCTACGTCGCAAGGCGCGATATGCGGCTCCACGCTGGCCTTGATGGATGCCGGCGTACCGATAAAAGCGCCGGTTGCGGGTATATCCTGCGGCTTGATCTCCGACGGCGACAGTTGGACGACATTTATAGATATTCAAGGCGTTGAAGATTTTCACGGCGAAATGGACTTCAAGGTCGGTGGCACAAAAAAAGGTATCACCGCTATCCAAATGGATCTGAAAAATGACGGACTTACGATGGACATAATCAAGTCGGCATTTGAAATGTGCCGTGAAGCGCGTATTCAAATTTTAGACGAAGTGATGCTGCCCGCAATATCCGCCCCGCGCAGCGAGCTTGCACCGACCGCGCCAAAGATGATTATGATGAAAATCAACCCGGATAAAATCCGCGAAGTCATTGGCAGCGGCGGCAAGGTCATTCAGAAGATTTGCGCAGACACGGGAGCAAAGGTTGACATCGAAGACGACGGCAGCATATTTATCGCTTCCGCGGATATCGAAGCGTGCCGTGCCGCAAAGAAAATGATAGACGACATTATTTTTGTGCCGGAAATCGGCAAAATCTACTACGGCAAGGTTGTGCGCGTCATTGCGATTGGAGCGTTTGTGGAGCTTGTGCCCGGAAAAGACGGAATGGTGCACATCTCAAAGCTCGAAAACCGCCGCGTTGAGAAAGTGGAGGACGTGCTCAATGAGGGTGACATGACTTATGTCAAGGTCATGGAAATTGACGACCGCGGGCGTATCAATCTCTCGCGCAAAGATGCCATGAACGAAAGGCGATCACAAGGCTTATAGATTCAGCGGTGCAATATGCTTCAAAGCATTGCCATAGTTGCTGCAATATGCTACAATGGCAGTGAGGAGCATAGCTGATGAAAAAAAGTTTGTTTATGAAAAAAATCTTTAGCGTCATACTTGTTGCGGCATTGCTTGCAACAAGTATGGCGTTTGTCTCCGCCCAACATAAAGGCGAAAAAGAAGAGTCCGAGCATATATTTTCCGTGTCGGTAACGTGCGCCTATAGCGGAGAATGTAAAGCCTTATCTCATGCGTTAAGCACTGACAGGGAGCAAAAAGCTCCAAGCGCATCGGCCTCAACCTCAACCACCACAGTCCAAAATTTCTCGGTTTCCGCTGCGGATTTAAGGGCGCAGTTGCTCTCCAAGTACGGGTTTTCCACAAGCAGCACAAATGCCGCTCATTTGCAAAGGACAATGGAAACCCTTTCTCTTTTTCCCGCCGGAATGATTAAGGAAATGAACGACGGCTACAAGCAGCGCGGCGTCTCCCCGACCATCACGCACAATATAGGGGCGAGATCAGCTTCGTCGGCGACTATCTCTATAAGTTATTACAGAGACAACAGAGGAAAGGAAATCGTCACAGGCGGCACAATGGAAATTTTTCTGACGCAGCATGAGGCTCTGGCTCATGAGGTAGGTCACGCCATAGATTTTTATTTGGCGATACTTCGCGGAAAACTCGACACCCTCATAGTAAGCAATGAGCTTGCAAATTACAACGGCGGACACAGATACGGGGGTACATTCAACAGTGATGTCTTTGCGTCAAACTACGGATCGACAAAATATGAAGAGGACTATGCCGAAATCATTGACAGGCTCGTCAGACGTCCTGACGAAACAAAGCAGTATATTATTTCAAAGCCAAACACCGCGCTGACACGCAAATTTCTTCACGTAATAAATCAGATAACGGAGCATTTTGCGGCCATTACCGCGACGAACACCTTTATTTCATTGCTACAGACCAATTTGATAGAGGAATTTGTTACGCGCCTATACGACAAGGCTCTACAAAGGCTTCCGGATTCCGGCGGGTTTAAAAACTGGACAGACCACCTTATATCCGGGACGCCGGGCTCAACGGTGGCTTATGGATTTGTCTTTAGTACAGAAATGAAAAACCGCAACCTGGCAAATGCGGCATTTGTTGAAGTACTATATGAAATGCTCTTGGGACGCGCTTCCGACCCCGGCGGAAAAGCGCATTGGGTGGGCCGGTTAAATAGCGGAGAGTCTCGCGAAACGATATTCGCGGGCTTTGTAAACTCGGTCGAATTTGACGGTTTATGCAAAGCCGCGGGCATAGTGCGCGGCACATATGTACCGCCTCGCTGATTAACCATAGTAAAGCTGTCATAAAATTCATTCCGAGAGCGGAGCATGGATGCGGAGCGTCCGAACCGTCTGCGCAAGGATGACGCAGTGGTTCGGGGAGGAATGATTTTATGACAGCGAAGGAATAGAGGCGGGGAATTATGATTTTATTAAAAACCGAGACCCATTCCGCTAAGTCCTCCGGTCAATTTTGCCATGGACTCGCTCATGCTTGTTTCCGCTTTGCGCAATGCCTCGTTGACAGCCGCCACGATGAGGTCTTGCAGCATTTCCACATCGTCGGGAGAGGCGGCATCGGGTGAAATATCAATCCGGGCAAGCTCGCGCTTGCCTGTAACCACGGCGGTCACAGCGCCGCCGCCGGATTGTGCGCTGTATGTTTTTTCCTCTTCTTCGGCTTGCATTTTCAGCATATCCTCTTGCATCTTTTGAGCCTGCTTAATCATGTTCATATTGATACCGCCGCCCTTGCCGCCGCCGGAGCCACCGCCAAAACCGCCGCCGCGAAATCCTCCTCTGTTTTTTGCCATAATTACAGTCCGTTCCTTTCTTAATTGTGCTATATTTGAATGTCACATCCGCCTATATTTACCGTAAATTACTCGAAACTTACGATGTCAAATTGCTTCAACCGCTCTATTTTGCCGCCGTTATCTTGCGCTGCGGCACTTTCTGCGGTTTCTAAGCGAACCGCGACATCTTTATTTAAGACTTTGCACACAGCGGTTTTGAGCGTGTCCATATATGAGTTTTTAAGCACGCCGACGCCAAACGCATCGGTCAATTTTATAACAAATGTATTATCATCCAAAAAACCCTCAGCCTTGTTTTTGTTGCTTAAAAATGTATGTACTGCGCGATCTTCAATTTGGCTCAATACTTGCGTGAGAATATCTGCGTTCGGGTCGGGCTTGTCGAAACTCACGGGTGAGATTTCCGCCGCCTGCTTTGCCGCAGAAGCGGAGGCAGCAGGGACGGCATCGGCGGCGGGCGCGGAGGGTGCAATGGGCGCGGCGAGAGGCGGGGCAAAAACAGCAGCCGGAGCAGCTATCTTGGATTCGGGCTTAGAAACAGGGGTGCCAACAACGCTGACCGCAGCGGTCAGCGACGAAGAGCATCCCTCAAGCCTTGCAACACGGGCGGCAAGCGCCGAAGTATCGTCAAGCAAACGCTCGTCGCACATTTTGATAATGCACATTTCCAAAGCAAGCCTTGACAGACCCGCGCGTGACAGCCCAAAGATTGCGTTTTTCAAGATGTCAAGACAGTAAAACAAGCGTTCCGAAGCCGCTTTGCCCGAGATATCTAAAAGAGCTGCGCGGGAAACATTGCTGCAAATGAGAGAAGTATCAGCGTCTAATTTGATTACCATCAAATCGCGGATAATGCCCGACAGCTCCCCTATAAGCGCCGCCATATCCTTTCCGTCGTTGTATAGCCGATCTTGTATGCGGAGCGCTAACGCCGTATCGCAAGAGATGATTGCGTCAATCAGGCTCAAAAGGTCATCATCACCCGCAAGCCCGATGGTATCAAGCACATGCTCTAAGTCAATGGGCTTATCGCAAACGCATTGATCGAGGAGCGATATGGCGTCGCGCATAGAGCCGTCAGCCAGCATTGCAAGTTTTTCGGCGGCTTCTTGCGTGAGGGTCAAATTTTCACTTGCCGCTATCTTGGTAAGATAACCGATGATCTCTTCGGAACTAAGCCGCCGGAAGGAAAATTTTTGGCAGCGTGACTGGATGGTGGGAAGCACTTTATGCAGCTCTGTGGTGGCAAGAATAAAAACAATATGTTCCGGCGGCTCTTCCAATGTTTTGAGCAAGGCATTGAACGCCGGAGTTGAAAGCATATGAACCTCGTCAATTATATACACGCGCTTTAGCGCAGAGACGGGCGAGTAGATAGATTCGTTTCGCATGGCGCGAACATCGTCAACGCCATTGTTTGAAGCGGCGTCAAGCTCAAGCACATCAAGTATCGTGCCGTTTTCAATGCCCACGCAAGAGGCGCACTTGTTGCAGGGATTGCCGTCCTCCGGATTTTGGCAATTGATTGCGCGAGCTAAAATCTTGGCACAGGTGGTTTTACCCGTGCCGCGAGTGCCGACAAATAAATATGCGTGCGTATATCTGCCGCTCACAATCTGACGGCGCAATGTCTCCGTGATGTGCTTTTGCCCGGCAACATCGTCAAAGCTGCTTGGTCTGTACTTTCTGTATAAAGCCTGATACATTTTGGACTCCTTTGCCAAGCCGCGCTCCGAGTAAATCTTATAAATTTAGCCGCACACCGGTTTTTGAAAATGTGATATACCCGCTGGCCGGGCAGCCGGCTCTTAGCCGGCACCCTTGCGGCACACATGAGGTTTTGCTTAATGCTGCTCGGTTCCCCGCCTGACATGGTTCGCAAATTCACGTTGCGCAAGACCGGCCCGTCAACGCTGCTTACCCGGAGCTGACGACACATCACAAGTCCGAGAACCGGGATTCATCCCTGCTGTAGCGGTTTGCAGGCTACAGGGCACCGCTAACTCCCCGACTAGTGCGACCGAAAACATTATACTACGGTGATGTCCGTGTTGGCAATACAGTCTTGCAAAAAGCGTAAATTCCCAAAGTAAGAGCAACAGTAGAATGGTGGATTGCGTTTACTCTGGGAAATGGCTAAAAATCAAGGTGCATTTAATGTGAGAAAAGAAAAGCGACGGAAAACGAGTAGCTTATAT
>Ga0099364_10000086_pt1 | contig 147333 bp, 118 predicted proteins | sample TergutTh196P3_FD_73070 | JGI IMG/M metagenome (GOLD analysis project Ga0099364, IMG submission 73070) | Microcerotermes parvus P3 segment gut microbial communities from Pointe-Noire, Republic of the Congo - Th196 P3 | ecosystem: Host-associated > Arthropoda: Insects > Digestive system > Gut ... | reverse complement strand
TCATCTCCGGCACCCCTGCCATGCAGGATGCGGACACTTACACATTCACCGTGAAGGCGGAGAACGCCTATGGCGCCCCGCCGGCTGCGGGCGTGCATACGAAAGAGTTCGCCATCGCGATAAGCGCAGCCGAGCTTGAGGGCATGGTCACGATAACAGGCGACGAGGTCTACGACGAAACGCTTACGGCGGTCACCACAGGCCTCACATCAAGCGAGCCTGCCGTCACGCCCACCGGTTTCAGCTACCAGTGGTTCCGCGTGGTCGTGGGCGACGATGACGAGCCCATCGGCGCGGACATGACCTACGACATAACGGAAGCCGACATCGGCAGCGAAATCTACGTGGTCGTCACGGCGTCCAACACCACCGGCTTCGTGGCTTCAGACACCGTAGGCCCCATTGACAAGGCGGAAGCCCTCGAAACGCTTCACGTCCTCAAGGTTGTGAACGAGACAGTTACAAGCGTCGTGCTTGTGGCCTTTGACGATATGGAACAGCCTGTTTCAGGCGTTGAGTATAGGCAGGGCCTTGCCGGCACATGGCAAGACAGCCCCACATTCAACGATCTTGTGCCCGGCACGATGTATACCTTCTACGCGCGCGTCAAAGCCACCGACACCCACAAAGCATCAGACCCACCTGTCAGCCTTGGCGTGAACACTGCGGACGTGCTTTTAGACGAGGCACTTGCCCTTATTGGCACCACGATCGTCATACCTTATGACATAGACGATCCTTATGCGGGCGAGGACGACATGGCGGCTGCCGCGACCGAGGTTGCGCAGGGTATGCTCGACAGCTTCGTCGGCTCCGATTATGACTTCAGCGACGTTATCGCAGAGGTCGTTTGGGACGGTACGGATTATGTGCTTTCGGTGAGCCTAGACTCTTTCTCATCCGAACCCGTAGATGTCGATGTGGTTGTCATCGCGCTTACAGGCAGCGCCTTGCTCGAAGGCACGACGGTCTTGGGTCAGACCCTCAGCGTTGATGTGGACGGCATCGATACCAACTACGATGTGGTCGGCGGTCCAGACTTTGTCTACGAGTGGTATCGTTCGCTCACGTCTGCCACTACAGGCGGCACGCTTATCAACGGTGCGGACAGCGATGAATACACGCTCGTCGCGGCCGATATCAACCGCTATATCTACGTCGTCATAATGGCAAGGAACGCTGCCGGCTCGGTAACGTCGAACGTGCTCGGCCTTGTGGTCATGTCCGATGCCCAGCTTCTAGCGGCGGCGCTTGAGGCGATAGGCGACCCGATTGAAATACCGTTCGACGCCTACGAGGACAAGGAAGCGGAAGCCGCCGCTGCGGCCATTGTCGCCAACGACATCCTTTCAGGAGACCCGTTGTTCGACGGCGTCACCGCTGAGGTCACTTGGGACGAAAGCGAACAGGAGTTCACAATCACGGTGGGCAAGGGCTTGGCGACAGACAGCGCGACGGTCGATGTCGTGATCGACTATCCGTCCGACGAAGACGTCCTTGCCGCCGCGCTTGACGCGATAGGCGACCCGATCACCATACCGTTCGACGCATATGCGGACGAGGCCGACGAGGCTATGGCCGCAACGCTCATCGCCCAAGGCATACTTGACAGCTACACCGTTTTCGGCGGCGTCACCGCCTTGGTGACATGGGGCAACAACATATTCACGCTTGAAGTGACAAAGGGAGTGGCGACCGACAGCGCGACGGTCACCGTCATGGTCGAGGAAGTGACGCTTGGCGGCGATGCCGCGCTTGACGGCACGCCCGCTTTTGGTGAGACGCTGACGGTCGATACAAATGACATCACGCTGGATCCCGAGCGGAACGTCCAGATACCGTTTGTCTACGAGTGGCACCGCTCGCTCACATCCTCCATCGACCCGCAGGTCGACGAGTCAATCGCTGGCGCGGACAGCGATGAGTACACGCTCGTCGCGGCAGACATAGACCACTACATCTATGCGGTCGTCACAGCGAAGAACGCCTCTGGCTTCGTGACGACGAATGCCCTCGGCCCCATAACCAAGGCCACCCGCACCCCGCCGCCTGCACCGGTAGAGGATGAGGTCACGGCCACATCCATAACGGTCGAAATGGAGACCCCAGATGCCGCCTTGACCTATCTGTTCCGCCGCGATGCCGTCGGCACAGAGCCGTCAAGCGTGGAAGCCTGGCAGTACGAAGGCCTCTTCGAGGATCTTGAGCCTGGCACGGCCTACACCTTCTACGCCATGATAGAAGAAACCGCCACCCATTTCGCCTCGGCAGAAAGCGCCCCGGGCGCGACCATCTCGACGTTGCAAGTGTTCACATTGACCGTGGCAGGCGGGACCGGCGCTTCTGGAAGCGGCGTCTACACAGCCGGCGCCGTCGTCGATATCGAGGCGGGCACGGGCTCTCCCGGCCAGGCCTTCACGGAATGGACAAGCAGCAACGGCGGCGCTTTTGCCGACGATGAGAGCGCAACGACCACGTTCACGATGCCGGCAGGCGACGTGACAGTCACGGCGGTCTTCGTGCAGCTCTACCATCTCGGCGACATGGCCGTCATCAACAACCTTATCGAAAACCACGGCCTTGACTGGACAAAGGACGCCCCCGAAGGCTGGCCGGGCGTGGCATGGTCTGCCGCGACCGTAAACAGGCGCATCGTCGGGCTTGACATAAGCGGCGAGGGCGTGACGGGCTCTGTCGTCCTGTCCAACCTGCAGATGCTCGAAGAGCTTGACGCCAGCGACAACGGCATGGCCGCGCTGACCCTTCCGGCCGCCGGCCCGCTCAGGCATCTCGACGCCAGCGGCAACATGCTGTCCGAAGTGGGTCCCGACTTGGCCGCGCTGGCCTCGCTTGAGCATGTGAACCTCAGCGGCAACCAGCTCACAGGGGTCGCCTTCCTCCCGGACGGGCCGCTCAGGCATCTCGACGTCAGCGGCAACGAGATCGGCTGGATCGCCATATCCAGCTATCCCAGCCTTGAGTATCTGGACGTCAGCGACAACAAGCTTTCCGGGCTGTACTTCTCCGCATCCGTGAACAACACGCTCGAGTATGTGGACTGCAGCGGCAACGAAATAGAAACGGTGATGTATCTGGGCAACCAGGCCGCGCTCAAGTATCTGGACGTCAGCGACAACGCGTTGGCGGACGAAGACTATGCAGGCGATCCTTCGCTGCAGCTTGCAGGGGCGATATCGCTTGAGCGCCTTGACGCCAGCGGCAACATGCTTGGCGACGATTCGATAGATATCGGCGGCATCTCCTCGCTCAGGCATCTTGACATAAGCGGCAACGCGATCGGCTCGCTGGCCTTCGCAAGCGGGCAGACATCGCTTGAATACCTTGACATAAGCCGCAACATGTTCGCTTCGGCCGACGTCTCGGCGTTCACCGGCCTGACGCATCTGAACGTCAGCCACAACCGCATACCTGAGGAGGCCGCGGTGACGGGCACAGGGAACATCTTGGCGTTCAACGGCTGGGACGGCGTCGACTTCATCTTCGACCCGCAGCAGAGCCTGCTGAGCCAAGACATCGCGGTCATCAACGAGATCATCAGCGCCAACGGCCTGGCCTGGCCGCTTGCCGACCTTTCGGCCGCGGCGATCCCTGCCGAGTGGACTGGCGTCACATTGTCGGACGGCGCAGGCACGGGCAGGCGCATCGTCGAGCTCAGGATAGGCGGCGAGAGCCTGACCGGCACGGTCGACGTCTCCGGTCTGGCTATGCTGGAACACTTTGACGTCAGCGACAACGGCATCTCCGGGGTGGACGTCTCCGGCCTGACAGCCCTCAGGCATCTTGACGTCAGCAATAACGACATAACCGGGCTGGCCCTGACCGGCCTGTCCGCGCTTCAGCATCTGAACGCCAGCGACAACAGCCTGACAGCGCTGACCCTGCCCACACTGCCCGCGCTTCAGCATCTGGACGTCAGCGGCAACGCGCTCACCACGCTGAACCTGTCTGGCCTGAACACGCTTCGCCACCTTGATGTCAGCGACAATTTGCTTACTTCGCTTAACGCAATGTTGCTCTCAAGTCTTGAGCGCTTGGATGTCGGCAGGAATTCGATTACATCCCTTACTCTTCCCATGGTTTCGAACCTTGAGTATCTTAATTGCAGCGGCAACAACCTTGCTGAGATAGCAGACCTAGAAGATCAGGATATGCTCAAGCATCTTGATGCCAGCGACAACGCGATTGCTTCAATCACGGTCTCGTCCCTTGAGTATCTTGAGTATCTTGATGTGAGCAACAATGCGCTTACAGGGCTCAGCGTGCAATTCCTTTCAAGCCTTGAGTACCTTGACGTCAGCAACAATGACCTCACTGCCATGAATGTCAATTATACGTATATGGACAGCCTTGCGTATCTGAACGTCAGCGGCAACGCGCTCGCATCGTTCAACGTAAATAATCTTACGAGCCTCGAGCATCTTGATGTCAGCGACAACGCGCTCACATCGCTCAACGTAAGCGCGCTTACAAGCCTTGGGCACCTTGACATCAGCGGCAACGGGTTCGTTTCGCTGAACGTGTCCGGCCTGACAGGGCTTGAACACCTTGACGTCAGCCACAACAATATGCCCAGGACCGATGCTGTGACAGGCGCCGACACCATAACGGCGTTTGGCGGCTGGGACGGGGTCAGCTTCATATTCTTCCCGCAGACCCTGGCGCTTGAGGAGGAAGTGGGCGCGCATTACGAGTCCGGTACAAATCCGGCGGACAGGCCTCGCGAGATATCCTTGTCCGACCTTATCGGGATAGATGACTATGCCGAGCAGAGCGACACCCCTGTCTTTGCGCTTGCCGCAGACGGGGTCTCCGACCTGCAAAACATACTTGCGAGCGATTCGGTTGCCGTAGGCGCGGACGGTACGCTCACCTATGACGTCGCGGACGGCCTGGCCGTCTCAAGGCTGGGCGAGACAGCCACCGTCACCGTGTCGATAGCCGGCCTCAGCAACTACACATCCGCAACCCTCGTCGTCACGCTGAAGCTGGTCGACAGCGCCCCGCCGTACATCACGACGGGATCGCCGTTGGCGGCTGGCATGGTCGGCGTGGCTTACGCGCCGGTGACACTTGCCGCGACCGGGACCAAGGACTTCACGTGGAGCATCGTGGGCGGCACCGAAGTGTACGGCGAAGGCGTCCAGTCCGACGTGGTCATCGCCTGGACGGGTGGCGACCTGCCCGCCGGCCTTTCGCTCGGCGCCGCGACCGGCGTCATCTCCGGCACCCCTGCCATGCAGGATGCGGACACTTACACATTCACCGTGAAGGCGGAGAACGCCTATGGCGCCCCGCCGGCTGCGGGCGTGCATACGAAAGAGTTCGCCATCGCGATAAGCGCGGCCGAGCTTGACGGCACGGTCGCGACAACAGGCGACCCGGTCTACGGCGAAACGCTTACGGCGGTCACCACAGGCCTCACCTCAAGCGAGCCTGCCGTCACGCCCACCGGTTTCAGCTACCAGTGGTTCCGCGTCGTTGCAGATGACGACGACGAGCCCATCGGCACGGACAGCGCGACCTACGACATAGTGGAAGCCGACATCGGCAGCGAAATTTACGTGGTCGTCACGGCATCCAACACCACCGGCTTCGTGGCTTCAGACACCGTAGGCCCCATTGACAAGGCGGCCAACGATACGACCGTAGAACCGCCGGTCGAAGACGCTGACACCCCGAAGACGGTCACGTCCATCACTGTCAAGATGGCAGACCCAGAGATGGGCGTCGCCTATGAGTACCGCCGCGATGCCGTCGGCTCGGAGCTGCCAAGCGTCGAAGGGTGGCAGATGACCGGCACATTTAGCGGTCTCACCCCTGACACCGAGTATGTATTCTACGCACGAGAGGCAGCGACCGGCACTCACTTCGCTTCGGAGGAGAGCACGGCGAGCGACCCGATCAAGACGCTTTCAGGGTCGGCGCCGCCCCTTACAGGCGAGATTGAGATAGGCGGCTTTGATGGCGACACCCCTGTATACGGCGACGTGCTTGCCATAGAGATAATCGAGCCGCTCGAAGCCGAAGGGCTTCCGGCTCTGGACATAGGCCCGCTTTCCTACAGGTGGTATCGTGAGATAATAGATGGCGACATCGCATATGTGGACGACGGCGAGTTTGAACTTATAAGCGGCGAAACAGATGATGCCTACACGGTTCGTGCGAGCGATATAGGACGTCGCATCTACGTCGTCGTCACGGCGGCGAATTGCACAGGCTCCGTATCGTCGGATCCGACCGACCCCGCCAGCAAAAGGCCTATAACTATAGATTTGGGCACCTACAATGTCGTGAAGGTCTACGATGGGGAGAGCACAATCGGTGTCGCGGAAGATGGCGGCGAACTGGATATTGACGGCATTCTCGCTGATGATGAAAATGACATATCCATTTCCGTAACCCATGGCGCCTTCCCGTTCATAGACACAAACAGAAACGGCGTGTTCGGAGGCACATATCCTGTCGAACTAACGTTTGACCTTGTCGGCGACGCGGACATAATGGAATATTATGACCTCAAGACTTCTACGCTTACGGCGACGGAAGCCCGCATCGATCCGCGTCCTCTTGCCGTGACCCAAGGCACTTATAATGTAAGCAGGCCTTACAACGGCACGGTGTCCAGCGGCACGCCGTTGCCTGGCACAGCATTGCAAACTGATATGTTGCCGCAGGATGACGGTTGGGTAATAATTACCCCGACGCCAGGCGAATATGACGAACCTGACGTAAGCAACCTCCGCTCGGTCGACGTGCAGTTCATGGTTTGGGGCACAGGCCGGTATGTGAACAGCTACGCCGTCAAGGTGGGCGAAGGCGTTTCCAAGGTGGATGGGGAAGACAACACCTTCTCGCTGACCATTGGCAACGCTATTATCACTCCAGCCTCGGTCACAGTGGCGCAGGGTGACGGCCCTGACCGTTATCAGGTCAGCAAAGACTATGACGGTACGAACCTTTCCGACGAAACGACCAACACCAAGAGTACAGGCAAGCTGGCTGCGACAACAATATTCAGCAGGGACTTGGATGACGTTGAAGTGATTGTTACTGCGATGAGCGCGTTCAACAATGCGAATCCAGGGACTGACAAGGTCATCACGCTGACGCTCGGCCTTGCGACCATTGAAGACGGCAATGCTGCGAAGCTCCAAAACTATACGCTCGCAACCAGCCTTCTTTCGATATATGACGCGGTTATCAGAGAGCCTTCGCTTCTTGATCTGGACGGGCTGGTCTATGCCCACTATGACGACCAGCGGCCAAAGACCATAGATCTGGGGATGCTCGTAGGCATAGAAGAGCATATGACAGACGGAGATGTGCTTAGGTACGAACTCAGAAGAATTGACGACGCCGAGTATGGCATACTGGATGAGGCAAGCGTCAGCGTCACAACGGACGGCCAGCTCACCTATGCGCTTACGGCCGGCCTTGAAGAAGATGATGCCATTGCCGAAAAAACAGCCCTTGTCGAAGTACGTGTGAGCGGCCTCACCGATTACTACCTTGTGACGTTGTGGATCACCATAGAGCTGTTTGACAACGCGCCGCCTCATATCACTACGGAAGATGACGAGCTGGGCAAGGCTACGGTCGGAGCGGAATACAACGCCCAGATTGAAGCAAGCGGTTCAAAACCCATCCACTGGAGCATTGATGACGGCGATGCCGAATACGATCCGGCAGACACGAACGAGGAAGAACCTCTGTTCTGGACAGGCGGCGGCCTGCCTGATGGCTTCAAGCTCGATGCGAAGACAGGGCTTATTTCCGGCACGGCGTCTCCGGGCGCTCAGTATGGCGGCGAAGATGACGACGGCATATACAACTTCATCATAGTGGCTAGGAACCTTTATATGCCGGAGGCCGACGATGAAGACCCAGACGACCCAGACGACCCGGTCGATCCAGACGATCCCGATGACCCGGATGACCCCGACGAGCCGGAGTTGTTCAGCGTCGGCGAGGATCAGAAGCCGTTCAGCATAGAAGTGGTAATGGCGGAGCTTGAAGGAAACGTTTCAATAAGCGGTTTTGACGGCGTGCTAGAGTATGGTGATACGCTTACGGCTAACGGCAGCTTTGCCCCGAGCATTACGGTGGCGGGCATGGGCACCGGCGCGCTTACCTATGAGTGGGTCAGCATAGACGACAGAGGCGCTGGCGACCCTGTAGTCGAGGTCGTCAAGAAAGCGACAGGCGCAGGGGCCAATACCTACACGGTCAAGGCGGATGATATCGGCAAGAGGATTGGCGTTGTGGTCACGGCCGAAAACTGTTCCGGCTCTGTGGAAGCGGTGCCGGTCGGCCCTGTATCCGCCAAGCAGCTGAGGCGCGCGGACATACAAGTAAGCCTTGTTGAGCCTGACAGGGTCTACAACGGCACGCCTGACGCGACGGAGTTGGTTGACGCCAAGATAACAAGCGGCTTGGTAGGTGATGACGACGAACTGGTATTTATCCGCGTGAACTCCGCAGTGTTTGACAACAAAAATGCCGCCCCCAACAAGCTTATCACTCTTGAGGATTGGGAGCTTGGCAGCAACGATAGCGATGTGACGGCCGGATACTACTTGTTGCCTGCTGAATCCACGGTAACGGGTCTGAGAGCCGAGATCACGAAGAAGCTGCTTAACGACAACATACCTGTAAAAGCGAAAGATAAGCCTTTTGACGGTTTTGTCACCGCCTATATGGAGCAAGACATCATATGGCTCGACGACACGAACGGCGTTGCCGATGTGTCCGGCACTCTTGACAGTGTTTCTGTCGAGATATCAAATGCCCGTTTCGTTGTATGGAATGCACAATCCCAAATCTGGGTCGGCGATAGGAACATAGGCGACGACAAGAGGGTCGAATATGAATGGGTGATTGGCGGCGACGACAAAGACAACTATGATCTTCCGGAGAAGCCGGAAATCAAGGCCAGCATTGTTCAGCGCAAACTCGAGCTTGTCGACCTTGATATTGCCGCCGTAGAAAAAACTTATGACGGCACAGTCAATGCGGCGCCATACGTAAAGGTAACGCCCAAGGACGGCGTCATTGCAGAGTACCAGGAAATCGACATCATCGTGACTGCGGCCACATTTGCGGACAGAAACGTCTTGTACGACGGAGATGATATCGACTATAAGGAAATCACGGTCACCGGCTGGAGTGTGGGCGGTCCGAATCAGGGGAACTACACTATAGTAGACCCGACCACAGTCACAGTTGCCACGATGGGCAAAATCGTTCCGAAGCCGCTTTCGAATATAGCCATCAAGGCAGAAGACAAGCCCTATGACGGCCTCAGCGACGCGGAGATAGTCGAGCCGGTAATGCAGCTTGGAGAGGCGAACGGCGTTCACGTTATTGACGGCGATTTGGAAGACGTTTGGGTCACCGTTTCAGACGCCCACTTCGTAATCTTCGAAAATGACTTGTGGGTGCGCAACGCCGATGTGGAGGACAACAAGAAAGTCGATTTCGATTGGGAACTCAGCGGAGACAACGTGGGCAACTATGCGCTTCCGGCGACAAAGACGGATGTTCGGGCGGACATCACCCTGTACGAACTCAAGCCTGACGATCTTGAAATAGAAGCTGAAGAAAGCAGGGAATATAACGGTACGCCTGACGCAACAGACATTGTGACTGTCACGGTGAAAGACGGTGTTCTGAGCGATGACGCAAATGTAGTAATCACCGTTCTCGAAGCGTTGTTCGACGACAAGAATGTCGCATACGATTCCATCACCGGCGATGTGATAGCCAAGACCATCACTATAACCGACTGGGATATCACCGGCGATGCCGCTCTGCCGGATCTGGACAAGGTCACGATAACCACCGAGGCAAAAATCACGCCCAAGCCGCTCGAGGACAACATACCCGTGTCTGCCAAAGAGAAGCAATACGATGGCGACTCAGATGCGGAGATGACAAACAGCGTCGTGACGCTTGTCGAGGCCAACGGTGTCGAAAGAGTGGGCGGCGTGCTCGACGAGCTTTCAGTCACCATAACGAATGCCCACTTCATGGTCTATGACAGCGGCTTGAGTGAGTGGGTGCCGGACGGCAGTGTAGAGGACGGCAAGCGGGTCATGTACGACTGGGCGCTTAGCGGCGCCGAGGCGGACAACTATGAGCTTCCGGATGCCAAGACCGAGGTCGAGGCGGACATAACGCCGTACGAGCTCGAACTTGACGACTTGGATGTCAGTGCCGTCGACAAGACATATAACGGCGATGCCGACGCGACAGATATTGTGACGGTAACGGTGAAAGCCGGAGTGCTTGTCGGAAGCGAGACCATAGACATAATAGTTCTCGAAGCGTCATTTGATGACGAGAATGTGGCATACGACGGCAATGATGACGTGGAGGACAAGACGGTCACGGTCACAGGCTGGGATATCGATGGAAGCGGGCTTTATGCCGGCAACTACATCCTTCCCGATCCGTCAGACGTGTTGGTGACCGCCGAGGCCGCCATCACGCCCGCGCCTGTCACGGTGTTGAGCCCTGGCACTTACGAGGTCACGAAGGTTTACGACGGCACGGACGAGCCTGGTCTTGGAGTGGCCGGCGGCGAGCTGGAGACCGACGATATACTTTCTGATGACGAAGATCATGTGTCGCTTGTAGCAGTGCCCGGAAACTACGACGGCGTGGATGTGATGATGGATGATGGCGGTGCTCTCGTAGTCAGGGAATATGCCGTAAGCGTCACCATATCCTTGTCGGGCGACGCGACGAAGGTGGGCAATTACGAGCTTATGACCACATCGCTTTCCGGCGTGCCTGCTTATATCACACCGTTGCCGCTCATTGTGGAGCAGGGCGATTACACGGTCACCAAGGTTTACGACAGCGAAGATACCGCCGGTGCCGGCAGCGGCGCAGATGACTTGGATGTCTCAAGCGAGAAAAACGCCAACGGCGGCATATTGGACGACGACGCCGACGACTATGGCATAGGCATAGAGGCGACGCCGGGCATATACCTCAGCGGCGTGGATGTGGACGACAAACACACGGTCGAAGTGACCCTTGAGATAGTCGGAAGCGATGCCATAAAGACAGCCAACTATGTCATAGCCGACACGGACGACGTAACAGACTCTGTGCTGACTATAAACGATGCCATTATCACCCCTGCGCCGGTCACGGTGACACAGGGGGTCGGCCTTGGCCGCTATCGGATAGAAAAATCCTTCGACGGCACCACGGAATCCTTTGGCGTTGTCGAGGAGTCGGGCGAGCTGGATGTGGACGAGATATTCGCGGACGACATTCCCCATGTAGAGGTGGCCGTCGTTGGCATGACGCCATTTGGCGGAATAATAGCCGCCACCAACTACGAGATAACGTTGACGCTTGAGCTTGTCACAGCTTTAGGCGGCAATGCGGCAAAAGTAGGGAACTACGAGCTTGTGGAAGATGAGCTTACTATATACGATGCGGTCATCACTCCTGCATCGCTGCTTAGCCTGGACATGAGCATCTTGTCGCAATACGACGATGTGACGGCTCAAACGGTAGACTTGGGCGAACGCATGGCCGAAGCAGGCTATTCGCCAGATATCTTTACGCTGGGGTATACGCTTGTCACAATCACCGATGACGATGAAATACTTGCGTCAAGCAGCGTTGAGGTGACTTCCGGCGGCACGCTTACCTATGCGCTTGTGGACGGTCTGGACAAAGCAGACGTCGAAGCCGAAAAATCCGCCTCTGTCAGAGTGGGTGTGAGCGGGCTTGGAAATTATTACGACAACGTGGTGCTGATTGTCACTATAGGGTTGAACGACAATGCAGAGGTGGTCATCACAACGACTTCCCTGCCTGACGCGATAGCCGGGAAGCAATACGAGGGGCTGCTTAAAGCGGTTGGCACCAAACCTTACAAATGGAGCATAGTAGGCGGCGATGCCGAATACGATCCTGCCGACACAGACGAAGAAGAGCCTTTGTTCTGGACTGGCGGCGGCTTGCCTGACGGGGTCAAGCTGGATGCGTCGGAGGGCATCATTTCTGGCATAATCATGGCTGACCCAGCGAATGACGAGTATAGCTTCATAGTAAGGGCTGACAATGTTTACGGCGATGCAGAAACGCCGGGCTGGTCTACGGCGGCGCTTTCAATCAAGGTGGAAAAATCGGCGCTCGACGGGAACATCTCCATAATAGGCTACACTGGCACTCCTGTATATGGCGATACCCTTGAGATAGATGGGCTGGATTCGCTTATATCCGATGATGGCGCCGCAGTTGACATAGGCGCTGTCAGCCGTCAATGGTATCGTGAGACTGCTGTAGACAGCGGCTTGTATGAGCAGATAACCGGAGCCACGTCCAATATCTATGTGGTCAGGGCAAACGACATAGACCATCGCTTCTACGTCGAAGTCACTGCCGCAAACTGCTCTGGCCCCGTCGATTCGTCCGCGACCGACCCTGCAGGTAGAAGGCCTCTTACTGTCACGCAAAGCACCTACACGGTCACCAAGGTCTATGATGGCACCCCAGACACGTCCGGTTCCCACGTCGAAATCACTATAGGCGGCGCTCTCGGATTTGTGCCTGGTGGCGTCATAAACGACGACGAGGTGCTTGTGGTGGAGACTTTGGGGCCATATAACGGCGTGGACGTAGGGAGCGCTTATGTTATCCAGGCGGACATCGCTCTTTCAGGCGATCAAGAAGAGTATTACACCATTGTGAACAGCAACGATGCAATTACGATTGAAAACGCGGCTATCACCAAGCGGCCTGTCACGGTGTCGCTTGGCACGGGGCCTGATGCTTACAATGTCATAAAGATTTATGACGGATTGCTTGTCCCAGGCTTTGCAAGTCCAGATGGCGAGCTGATTGTCAATGGAATTGTCGATGTGGATGAGGATGATGTATTCATCGTTACGACCCATGGCCCCTATCCAGGCAGAAATGCGGGCGTATACACCGTAAATATCACGTTTGAGCTCGATGGCGATACAGACAGGCTGGACAATTACGAGCTGATGACCACATCGCTTGACGACCCGTTTGCACGTATCAGGCCACTGCCTCTTGTGGTTGAGCAGAATGATTATGAGATCACAAAGATCTATGACACTATGAACACACCCGGTGTCGGCAGCGGAGAAGATGATCTGTCTATATCCAGCATAAGAAATCCCAATGGCGGCATCCTGAGCGCTGACGAGGGGCAGGTAGGCGTGAAGGCGACCCCAGGGGTTTATCAGACCGGTGCGGATGTGCGCAACGACCATAGGGTTGCTGTGACTCTTGAATTGATAAATGACGGCACCATAGACGGCATCATAAAGATGTCGAACTACACCATTGCGGAAACGGACGATGTTCAAAACAGCGTCTTGGCGGTGAATGATGCCATCATCACCCCTGCTCCGGTTCTGGTGACGCAGGGTATAGGCGATGGCCGCTATAGGATAGAGAAGGATTTCGATGAGGGGCTGGATTCTTGGGGCGTCGTAACGCAGTCCGGCGATTTTGATGTGGACGAGATATTCACGCCGGACATGATCCATGTAGGGGTGGAAGTAATCGGCATGACCCCATTCACTAGCGCGAATGTGGGCGATGACCATGAAATCACGCTGACCCTTGCTCTCAGAACCCTTGAATACGGCGATCCGATAAAGGTGCTGAACTACGAGCTTGTGAATGCGAATGATGAGCTGACCATATACGATGCTTCCATCAAGCCTGCGCCGCTGAACCTGGCCGGCGAAGTTTCTGCACATTATGACGATTTGAGGCCACAGACGACAGACCTTGTGGCGTTGGTTGACCTGACAGATTATGTGATTGCAGATGATGAGCCGAGATATGCGCTTGGCCCCATCACCGACGGGGATACGATTTTGGCGGCGGGCACTACGGTAAGCGCTGAAGGCTTGCTTACCATTGCCGTCGCAAGCGGCCTTGACGAGGACGATGTTCTTGCAGGGAAGACGGCGGACATAGATGTGAGGATAACAGGCCTCAACAATTATGCAAACACGGTGCTTACCGTCACCATAAGGCTGGTCGACAATGCGGCGCCGCATATCACTACAGGGGATGACGACATTGAAGAAGCCATTGTCGGCGCTCCCTATAGCATGGCGCTTGCCGCAAGCGGCACAAAGCCATTCACCTGGAGCTTCGTGGACGGCGAACTGCCTACAGGATTCAGCATCAGCGCGGATGGGTTCATCATCGGCACGCCGCTTCCTGGCGCGCAGAACGGCGGCCTTGACAGCGATGGCATATATGACTTCACCGTCAAGGCGGAAAACCTTTACGGTGAAGACAGGGATGTCCCAGGTGAGCATATCGTGCCTCTCCAGCTCAAGGTGACCATATCTGCGTTGACCGGCATACCTGTCATAGAAGGCTTTGCGGGCACAGCCCCGCAATATGGCGACACGCTCAGCGTGGACACAAGCGACCTTGCCGCCGGACCGAACGTGGCCATAGGAGATTTCAGCTATCAATGGTATAGCAGCACTCGTGCAAACGGATACACTCCGGCGCTGCATGCTGTAACAGGGGCAACAGGGCCTACATACGAGGTTCTGTCGACCGATCTTGGCAGATATATATACGTGGCTGTCTGGGATGCGAACTGCAACCCAAGCATTTCTGCGGATTCAGGCCCGGCAGGCCCTGTGGCGCCCAAGCGTCTGACGCAGGATGATATTGAAGCAGGCATCACTTGGACAGAGAAGCTTTACGACGGCAATCCTGACGCTATGGTTTTGGAGCCTTACGCAGAGGCGGTTTCCGGCCTTGTGGGTTCGGACGCTTTGAGCATTGTTGTCAATATTGCGGAGTATGACGACGAGTATGACGTGATAAACGGCGGCAGCATTCCCAACACGGGCAGGAATGCAGGTTATGACAAGCCTATCACCATCTTGAATTGGGAGCTTAGAAGCGATGACAACAATGTGACAGCCAGCTACTATCGTCTGCCGACAGGCCCGTTCACCACAGATGACCTTAAGGCTGATATCAAGCAAGCCGAACTTCGGCAGATACCGATTTATCCCCAGCCGGCTGTCAAGGTCTACGACGGGCGTGTCGATGGCATCACTCTGCTGGTATGGCTGCCGCTTGGCGGGGATCACGGGCTCAAAACTCACTTCGATGTCACGAAGGGCGATTTTGTGGACGATGATGTAACAATAGAGATACTAAGCGTTGAGGTTGCCGATCCGAACGTGCATCCAGCGGTAGACATCATATACGAATGGGGATTTGGCGGGGCTGATTCCGGCAATTATGTGCGTCCAAGCGAAACCGATGTGGAAAATCAAAGGAATGTGGCCATACGAAGGGCGACAATTGCGGGATTGGACGAACAAAATATGTTTGCCTATTTTGCCGATAGCACCACCGTGCATGAGATAGAGGGTCTGACATCCTTTGTGAAAGACCATCCGGCGTTTGACATAGACCAGAGAATCGCCGGAGACAACCTCACGTTTATTCCTCTTGCCCCTGCCGGAGCTCCTGGGCTGATAGATGCCGGCAGCGTAAGGTATATCGCCGCCGAGGACAAACTGGTGTTCCGTCTTGCAAACGGGCTTGGAATCGGGGATGTAGGAAAGGAAGCCATTATCCCTGTAAGGGTAGGCGGGTTCTCAAACTGGAACGACACTGTGCCGAACAATGACATGCTTGTCAGGGTGACCATGGTAAATGACATGCCGGTCGAGATTGAAACGGAATCGGACGGCTTGCCGTCTGCGATGCTCGGCCTCTACTACAACGAGGCGATAAAGGCCACTGGCAGGCTGCCCCTTACATGGAGCCTTGACGACACGGCAGGCGAGCTGCCGGCTGGCTTGACCTTTGACGGCGGCGTGATTTCGGGAACGCCGGAAGAAGCCGGTGAATTCACCTTTACCGTGTATGTGGAGAACACTTACGGCGATGGCGAAAAGGGCGAGGACACAAGGACTTTCACCCTTGTGGTGGACAAGATGCAGCTTGTTGGCGATATCGAGATAATGTACGCACGCAGTGGCAGGCCTCAGTATGGCGACGTGCTTACCATAACCGGTCAAGACACATTGGCCGCTGATGTGCCAAATGATGAAATAATAGACATAGGGGACTTGACCTATCAATGGTACCGCAGAGTAGAAGCGGAATATGAAGAAGGGCCGATCGAAGGGCAGGACGAGGGCGCATTGTCGGCGAATCCCCTTTATGAAGAAATTCCTGGTGCTACAGATGTGACTTACAGGGTGGCTGGAGATGATGTAGGACGCAGCATCTATGCGGAAGTCAGCGCGGCAAACTGTAAGGGTGCTGTGCCATCTGTTGCAATTGCTCCGGCAGGGCGCAGGCAGCTTGCTTATGAAAACATCACCCCTGGCGTCGATGAGCCAAGCAGGCCTTACGATGGCACGCCCAATGCAATGAACCTTGGCAACGGCGTCTATGCTGAAATCGAGTCTGGGAAGATAAGCTGGCTGGTCAACGACGAGCCGAAGGAAGACAATGTGACCATAATTGTGAATGCCGCAGAATTTTATGCCAAGGATGTGGGCGTCGACAAGCCTGTCTTCATAATAGACTGGGATCTCGGCGGGGACGCAAAGGACTATTACCGCCTGCCGGCTCCGACGCAAGCGTTTGTTTCGGATGACCTAAAGGGCACGATTGTCGCGTATAAGCTTAAAGCAGACGAGGTTGTCGTGAATGCGACGGACAAATACTTTGACGAGTCGCCAGACGCGACGGAAATCACCAAGGCGGAGTTTGCGCCCGATGTCCTGTTTGTAGGCGATGAGGACTTGAGAATAAATGTCTTGGAAGCCGTATTTGAGGATGAAACGCCAGGCTACGACAAGACAATCACCATTATGGACTGGAAGATCGTTGACGGGGACGGCGACGAGGCAGTCAACTATTCGCTGCCTGACCCGGCACCTACGGGCAAGGCATCCATCCTTGCCGTGGAAGACCCGATTATCGATCCGAACACAACGCTGATCGTAACGCCAGCCCACGTCATATTGGCGGACACCACGATTGCCACGATCGAAGCGGGATTCAATACAGAGGTGCCGGACTACAGGAATGTGACTTGGAGCGTTGACGCGTTGGTTGGCCTTAGCGAAATGGGCGAAAGGATCGAGCGCTATACCACCGATCCTGACGGCAAGACGATAAGGGACGAGAGCGGCGTTCATGTCCTCACGCTCGAGCAAAGGCTTGTTTATGACGAAGAAGGCCATCCGAGGGTCCAGGCGAACGTGCAGGCGACAAACACAGGCCTTCTGACAGCACAGACGCTGCGTATCCGTGCCACCTATCACCATGGGAACGTAACCGGAAACACCGGTGACAATGAGAACGGCAACGGCAACGGCAACGGGAACGGGAACGGCAATGGCAGATTCACAAATACGGCGACAGTGGAATTGCTGCCTGCCAAAAACCTGATGGACAGGGCGACATCCATCAGGGTGCTTGAGCCCAAGATCGCGGTAAACAAAGCCATGACAGTCAGCGCGGCTGTGCCAATGCTTATCACGCAGAGGCAGGCGCTTTCGCGAGGCTTCAGCGCGAGCGGCGCAGGGAACGGCCTAGAAGCCCTTAACGAAAGAGCCGCGGCAGGCACGCCTGTTATAGGCGAGATAAGGTTCTACACGCAGGATAGGAACAAGCAGTCAAATTCGTTCGGCGAGTGGGTAGTGCCGGTCAATCCTATAGACCCGATAACAGGGGAAGTTAAGGAGTTGTTCAAGGCCTATATGAACCCAATGGACGACAGGATGATGCTTATAGAGGCGCATCGCGATGCCAAGACGGTGAAGAACGTCAGGGCAAGGTTCTGGCCGCTTGGGAAAGAGCCTGAATCCCCCACGCTCTACAGGAATCCTAAGGATGACCCGAATTGGTACGAGGGTGTGCAGTCCGAGAATATGTTCGAGCTGACAGTGTCTGAAAGGTATCCGAAGATCACTTTCCGTGTAAACGAGCTGAACGCTTACTTTACAAACCCGACTTCGCCCATAACTGCGACGGCGGCCGATGGCAGCAGAGTGGATATAACCGAGATCGAATTCACCGGCAACGCTGCGAACTTTGTGCGAAAAGACGGGAGCGCTGCTGATGGGTTCACGCTTACGGGTATAGCTAGAGGCAAGCCCAAGATGAGGATTACGGTGGATCTTGCGGGGTACAAGAGCGCGGTCAAGCCGAATGCCAGAACCAATCCCACGGGTAACGTGCTTGCATATACAGGAAACGTGATAAACACCGTTCCCAATGTGAAGCTTGGCAGAACCTCCGTCCCCCTGCTCGATCCTACGACGCCAGGATTTGGACCGGAAGACTTCGGGCCTGTCGAAATAGACCTTATATCCGGGAACAAGAAAGTGCCGTTTGAGCAAGGATACAAGGTCAGGGGCGTGGAACTCCTTAATTGGAGGAGCCTGAATGTCAAAGTGGACGATAATGGCTTCCTGCCTTACGAGGATGGCAGGGTCAGCTTTGAGCCTACAGGCCTAGTTTCCGGCACGCTCCAACTCAAGGTCATGTTTGAAGATCCAGAGTTCAATGGCGACAACGACACCAAATTCAGGACACTCAATCTAAAGGTGGGCATGGTTGCGCCTGATAAGATAAAAGTGACAATAAGGCCAAATGCTGTCACGATAAGCGGCCCGAAACACTTTACTGAAGGCCAAGGGTCGAATGAGATAACGAGAATACCCGTCACGTTGAATGTCGCCAACCTCAGGCTGACCGATTGGACGTCGAGGGAAACAGGGGTGTTCCCGAGGGAAACCACAAAAACGCATACTGCTTGGCAGGAGTATGAGCCGATAACCGTAAGAGCCCCGGCAAATGACGATGGAAGCTTGAGAGCCAACGAAGTGTTGCTTGAGATCGACAGGAACAGGCATAGGGATATGATGTCTGCGGACGGGATGGACAGAAGGTATCAGCTGGCCATAGGCTCGGTGTCAGGAAAGCTGGGTGTGACCGCCACCCTTACGCTTACCTTTGTAAGCGACCAGAAACCCCCTGCCTTCACAACGGCTTTGAGCAAGGCCAGAATCGATATCGCAAAACCGGATTCCTTCCAGACGGCGACGATGAGGCCTACTAACACAACATCCGAAATAGCCGAGGTGCGACTGTACAACAATATACCAAACCAGCGTCCTTATGGCAGCGTCCGGGATTGGAGCGAAGGAAACTGGGCTGAGATTGAAGCTGCCAGAGTAAGCATGGAGGAGGAATGCAATTTCGAAGCGGTCAACATCAATGGGCTGACTTTTGGCATAGCGAGAAAGCAAGGAAGGCTGGTCCCGCCGAATGTGGTGAGAAACCTTAGCGTGCAGATTATTTTGAAGAACGGCCAGATGATAAATTCATGGGCAAGCGAATTCAACAGGGCTGGCAATATCGTTGACAAGCCCGTCAAAGTCAATCCTATGCAGACAGTCTCCCGCGCAAGCATGAGCAAGGCGGCGATGACGCTTTACGAAACACAGCCGTTGCAGGGTGCGTCTATAAGGGATCTTAGGCTTACGGCCGCGGATATCAAAACAGACCTTGTCCAGCTTGACCCAGCCATAATCGGCGGGAGCGGGTCGCTCAAATTCGCCAAGCTTGACCCCAATGGCTTCATATCCGACGCGAGCGGAAGAAGGTATAGCCAAGTTGACGGGTTTGTTGTCGAGCAGAGCGGCGAGAATGACTATATCATCTACTTCCAGGACGGCGAAATGCCGGATGTGATGCTCGACAAGACAGGCATGAGGGTGGCTGCCAACAAGGCAGGCGTCCCGAACCCGATCAAGGGGAGCTATAAGGTCAGGTTGCAATTGTGGGCTGAAGGGACGTACCAGCTGGATGCCCTTGGCGTGGCACGTCCATTGACACATCCGACGAACGTGAACAGGAACATGTCAAAGCCGACGAATGTGAACGTCACAGTGAGCATACGCTTGCGATAGCGCAGAGCTTAGTTTCCCAAGGGGATTTCCCGCCTGACTTTGCATAAGTAGTCTATGTCTATATCAGCATATATGATGGAAGGGCGAGCGTCTGCTGCCGCACAGAATTCGCCCCATGGCGTCGCTACGCAGGAGTGGCCCCAAGAGACATATGGAGCATCGAGGTTTCTGGCGGAGGAGCATGCGGCCATATAGATTTGGTTGTCGAGGGCACGGCTTTTTATAAGAAGGTCCCAGTGGGCCGGCCCTGTCGTCATGTTGAAGTTTGCGGGCAGGAATACGATATGCGCCCCGGCCTTGGCCATTTCACGGAACATCTCAGGGAATCTCAGGTCGAAGCATATAGCGAGCCCCATCCTGCCATATTCCGTATCAAAGACGGTAAGCTCGTTTCCGGCCGCAAAGAAATCCGATTCCTTGAAACGTATGCCCTTTTCTATGTCAACGTCAAACAGATGCGCCTTGCGGTGCTTCGCTATCATTTCGCCCGTGGGTGAGAAGACGAAAGATGTGTTATAAACATCAACGCCGTCCTTTTCAGGGATTGAGCCGCCGACGATATGGATTTCATGCTCGCAGGCGAGATCGCTCAGCAAGGTGGTCGAGGGGCCGCCTTGAGGTTCGGCAAATGAGCCGAAAAGCTTCACGTCGTACGGGCCGTTCCAAATCTCAGGCAGGCATGCTACATGTGCGCCGGCTCGTGCGGCTTCGCGCACGTACTCGCCGGCCTGCATAAGGTTTTCCTCTTTGTTTTCAGTGACTGTCATTTGACAGAGCGCTATCTTATATTTGCTGCCCATCATTTGCTTTACCCACTTTCGTTTCTTGCCATAAAGTATAGCATTCTAACCATTGCCCCGGCAACGGCATATGTGTATACTCTTATGTATGGACATGGGGAGGCTTTACGAAGAATCATCGAAACTGTGGAAAGAGACCTCGAGCGGGGACTTGTACACGTCCTTGCGGCTTGAATCAAATGCGCAGGACGGCAATCTCTTGTTGCACGGCGACAACCTTGTCCATATGGCGGCGTTGTCGGCCCAGATACAAGAAGGCTCCCGCCCGCCTGTAGCCCTTGTCTATATGGACCCGCCATACTTTTCGAAACGTTCGAAAAAGACATTGGGGTTTTCGGATACCTGGGAAAGCATGGAGGCCTACCTGACCATGCTTTCCGCCCGCATCATCGCCGCACGCGAGCTTTTGGCGGATGACGGAGCCATGTGGATCCATCTGGACAGGCGTGCCGTACACTATGCGAAGATTCTGGCAGATGTCGCTTTTGGAAGCGAAGACTGCCTTGTAAATGAAGTTGTCTGGTCGTACAAAAGCGGCGGCTCGTCGTCCAAGCGTTTTGCAAACAAACACGACACCTTGTTGTTCTACGCAAAAAACAAGCGCAAGTATAAGTTTTTCCCACAACAAGAGAAATCGTACAATCGCGGGCTGAAGCCATACCGCTTCAAAGGTGTCAAAGAATACCGCGACGACCACGGCTGGTACACTATGGTCAACATGAAAGATGTGTGGGAAATACCCATGGTAGGCCGCACGGCGGCAGAGCGTACTGGCTATGCGACGCAGAAGCCTGAGGCCTTGATGGAGCGTATAGTCTTTGCCTGCACAGAAGAGGGCGATATCTGCCTTGACCCCTTTGGCGGGTCAGGGACGCTTGCCGCCGTGTGCGCCAAGCATGGGCGGGGCTGGATATATATCGATGAAAGCCTGGCTGCTGTTGAGGTCGCCGCAAGGCGCCTCGGATTACGTTAAATCTACACGCGAAAAAAGGGAGGCTGGCATGTTAATAACGAGGGAGACAGAATATGCTATCAGGGCGTTGCGTTCGCTTTCGGCGGGCAGCAAGAAAACGCTGGCGCAGATTTGCGAGGATGAAGTGGTGCCTCAGCAGTTTGGCTACAAGATATTGAAAAAGCTTTCCAAGGCGGGCTATGTATACATCAAACGCGGTAAGGAAGGTGGATATATCATCTCGGATGCCTTCAAGGACAGGACGCTTTACGACCTTACAAGCGTCATGGATAATTCGACGGACATAAGCCCATGCGTGATGCCGGGATATGTCTGCGAAATGCACAAATGCGGAGGCAGCCCTTGCACGGTCAACGTCAAGCTTTCAGCCCTCCAGCAAATGCTCGATACCGAACTCAAGAAGATACGTCTAAAAGAGCTGTTTGAGGAACAAAGAAAAAGGGCAAAGTAAAAGCAAAAAAAGCAAAGAATGGGAGTATATCCATTGACAGAGGCGTGCGCTATTGGTAAAATAACGTCCGTTGCTATAAACGGAGGAAAAAATGGATATTTTGAGAGATGTAGTACAAGAATATATGCGTGAGGATGTTCCCGCGTTTGGTGTGGGCGACACGCTGAAGGTGCATATCAAGATCAAAGAGGGAACGAGAGAGAGGGTTCAGGTCTTTGAAGGCTTCGTGCTTAAAAGGCAAGGCGGCGGCGTCAGCGAGACTTTCACCGTGCGCAGAATAGCGTCCGGTGTCGGCGTCGAAAAGACTTTCCCGATCAACTCGCCCAAGATTGACAAGATTGAGGTCGTGAAGCGTGGCGATGTCCGCAGGGCTAAACTTAACTATATGAGGCAGCGTACGGGCAAAGCGGCACGGATCAAGACCAAAGAGAGAAACTAAAACGAAACCCATCAATTGGTATCCTGGCCATATGAAAAAAACGAGGGAGCTGATCGAGGCTCACCTCTCGCTTGTCGATGTCGTCTGCGAGGTCTGCGACGCACGAATCCCCGTATCGAGCCGCAATCCAATCATAGAAGAGCTGGTGGCAAGCAAGCCACGCATACTTTTGTTGAACAAGAGCGACCTTGCCGATGAGGATGCGACCGGCAAGTGGCTAGGTGTTTTCGGAGATGCGCTCGCCATGAACGCCATGAGCGGGCACGGAATAAATGCCTTGCTCAAAAAGCTCGAACGCATCGCTGCAGACAAAGAGGCCTCTGGTACGGCAAAGGCACAGATTCCGCTGAGGCTGATGATAGTGGGCATCCCAAACTCCGGCAAATCGTCGCTGATAAACAGGCTGACAGGTAGGCGGGCGGCACAGGTAGGCGACAGGCCGGGAGTCACGCGGGGCAAGCAATGGCTGACGCTCGAGAACGGGATGCAGCTTCTGGACACGCCAGGAATTCTCTGGCATAAGTTTGAGGATCAGCGGGTAGGGCTGTACCTTGCGTTCTGCGGTTCGATCCGGGACGAAATAATGGACTTGCCGGATCTGGGGCTTGAGTTGATACGGGTGCTGATGGACGGCCATGCTGATGCGCTTGAAGAAAGATATGGCGTAGGGGCGGCTGCGTCCGACCGCCTGAATACCGATGATGAAGCCCTTGCCGTGATGGAGGAAATCGCCCGGCGTCGTGGCTTCATACTGCCCGGCGCGCGCATGGACTACGACCGCACGGCGCGCACGGTTCTCGATGAGTTCAGGGCAGGGAAGCTCGGCCGCATAACACTGGAGTTGCCGCCGGGATTTCAATTGTGAAATTGTCCAATTGTTGACAAAAATTCACGTTAGACGAAAGGATTGATTTTTTATGACATATAATATAGTATTATCGTCTGATGTAGTGTTGCGCTGATGAGTCGGGTGCTGGCGGTCGACAAGCGCAGGGAGGTATCATGAGCGAAGACAAAATAAAAGTAAGAGAAGATCTTTTAGCGGGCCGCATACCTAAGCGCGTATTTATGCAGCTTACATTCACGCTGGAGGCAGCATGCGGGCTGGCGGGCGTGGAGCTTGTAAAGGCGCATTTCGACCCCGAAGCAAAGGCGAAAGCATACCGTTCGATTTGCGAGACTTTCTATTCAGACACTTTCCCGATGGAGAACGTACGATGGCCTGAGGTCTATGCTCCACTCGGCGCGCGCAACTGGATCATGAGCTCCACGGGAGCCATGCAGCATCCAGAGGTGGAAGCGATGTTCGTCGAAGATTATGACGAATATATTGCAGACCCCCTAAAGACCATAACAGACAAGCTTATGCCGAGGATTTACACAAAGCTTGACCCGTCAGAGCCGGGGGCGAACCTCCGCCTTGCGAAAGCGTATCAGCGTTTTCAGCAGACGATGGGCGAGGAGATCGGCTTCCAGATTAAAGTCTCCGAGGAATTTGGCTATGTGCCAGGCTTCTTCCAGGGGATATTGGCCGCCGCGCCGTTCGATTTCATTTCCGACCAGCTGCGTGGGTTCAAGAACATAACGCTCGACGTGCGCCGCGTGCCTGAGAAGCTTGAGCAGGCTGCGGTCGCCACGCTGCCCTTGATGATAAAGCTGTCGGTGGGCAGGGCGCCCGTTCCCGGAGGCATCGCGTTTATCCCGTTGCATCTTGCCCCATACATGAGGACGAGCGATTTTGAGCGCTTCTACTGGCCTACGTTCAAGGAGCTGGTCTTGACGATCGACAAGGCCGGCATGAAGTCCTTCCTCTTTGCGGAAGAGGATTGGACGCGCTATGCGGACTATTTGGCAAGCTTCCCTGAAAACCAGGTTGTCAAATTCGAGTACGGCGATGTCAAGCTGCTTAAAGACAAGGTCGGCTCGAAGCACATCATCGGAGGGTTTTTCGATCCGACCATCACCTTGGTAAGGTCGAAAGAGGAGTGCATCGATGAGGTCAAGCGCCTTCTTGATGTCTGTATGCCGGGCGGGCGGTTCTACTTCGCCTTCAACAAGCATATCATCGACATCAACAGCGTGGACGTCGGCAAATTGGTGGCAGTCCTTGAATACGTCCGCGACAAGGCCGTTTATTAGGAGAGGGAGGGCAAGCTTGTGAACAGAAGTATATTTACAGATTCATACGAGGACTTCATGCAGGAGCACCCGGAATACCTGCCAGAATGGAAAGAGTTTGTCGAGCCCGTCATACTTGCGGAGGACGATGGCATGTATGGCTTTGTGTTCGGATATTTATTGGTATAAAGCTTTGACAAAGCTTATATGGTATAATCAATGTCAGGTTTGAGGCTATGCCTCGCGAAAGTGTTTGTTAGGAGGAATGAGAAAAGATGAAATCTAAAAGAACGAGAACGATTGCAATTGTGATGGCGCTTGTGTTGTTGCTGTCACTCACCTTGGCCGCGTGCGGTGGCGGCGGTGATGCCCCTGCCCCGGCTCCGGCGCCTATAACGGATTCCGGCAACGGTGGCGATGCCGGCCCGCCCACTGGCGATCCCATCAAGATCGGCTATGTGCTTCCGCTGTCCGGCCCGATGGCCAGCTTTTCGGCCAATGGCGTCGGTGTCCGCTACATCGCTGATGAAGCGCTCAGAATCATCAACGAGGAAAGAGGCGGTGTTTTTGTGGATGGCGAAATGAGACCCATCGAGATTATCTGGGGCGACAATGAGACCAACCCGGCCATGTCGACCGACGTTGCCACAAAGCTCGTCACGCAGGACGGTGTCGATCTGCTGTTCGGTCAGTGGACACCCCTGACCACCAGCCCTGTCAGCGCGGTCGCTGAGCGCAACAACATCCCTGCTATAGTGTCGAACGGGCCGGACACGTCCTGGCTCGAGGGCGGCCCCTTCCATTGGGCCTTCGGCATGCTGTTCGATTATGAGAAGTTCCTCGATGAGTATTTCAACGGTTGGGACAAGATGGAGACAAACAAGAAGGTCGGTCTTGTGCTTGACACAAACGTCGATGGCGTAATCATGGCTGACATCATCAAGAGGAAGGCTGCGGAGCGTGGCTATGAGATCTTCGATCCAGGCCGCTTCCCCGAAGGCACGACAGACTACACGCAGGTCCTGACCCAGATTCAGGCGGCGGAGTGCGACATCCTCGTGGCGAGCCTTATCCAGCCCGAGTGCGTAATGGTTTGGGACCAGGCGCGTCAGATCAACTACATCCCCAAGACAGCGGTCCTTTCAAAGGGCATGCATATGTCGTTTGAGGTTGTAGGCCTTGGCGAGATCGGCTCAGGCACAGGCATCTGCATCGAGACCCAGTGGTCGCCGCAGTTCCCGTGGACCAACTCCCTGAACGGTAAGGGCGCGCAGCAGCTTTCCGACGAGTACGAAGCGGCAGTCAACACCTCTCCGGACCTTGAGCTTGGCTGGACATGGTCGCTCTTCGAGGTTGCGTATGATGCGCTTACGCGTGCCGGCACCACCGATCCTGAGGTGCTTCGTCAGGCTATAGCCGACACCGATCTCGACACCATCTACGGTAGGGTCACATTTGATGCCAACCAAGTAGGTCATGTGCCGATCGTATTTGGCCAGTGGGTACCGGATGACGGCACCTGGGGCTACAAGAAGGTAATCGTTGCGGCCGACTGGACACCTGAGGTCACTGACATCACTCCGCCGGTCTATGTTCCGAACTGGAACAGCAGCAACTAGTTCAGAGTAAGATTATTGTTGAATGCGGATGCCGGCGCGAAAGCGCCGGCATCCGCAGGGTAAAAAAAGAGAGAAGATAGTTGAACGATATTCTGTCTGTTGAGAATCTGTCCATTTCATTTGGCAGCAATACTGTATTGAACGATCTGTCGTTTTCCGTGAAGGAGAACGAGGTTCTTGGAATCATAGGCCCCAATGGCGCCGGCAAGACCGTGATGCTCAATATTCTGTCGGGCATCTTGAGTGCCGATGCCGGTAGGATCATCTATAAAGGCCAAGAGATTTCAAACACCAAGATCGTCGAGCGTACGAGGCTTGGCATCGGGCGCACGTTTCAGGTGCCGCGCTCGTTCGAGGGCATGAGCGTCTACGAAAACGTCATGGTCGGAGGAGTCTGCGGCAAACTTTACACCGAGAAAGAAGCGGGCGAAAAGGCGGATATTATCATTTCCCGCATCGGCCTGATGGACAGGCGCGACCTGCTTGCGGGGTCTTTGGGCCTGCTCGACAGGAAAAGGCTTGAGATAGGCGTGGCGCTTGCTTCCGAACCCAATCTGCTTTTGATCGACGAGGTCGCCGGCGGCCTTACGGAATCCGAGGTCTCGAAGATACTCGAGATAGTGCGGGACGCGAAAGCGCACGGTGTATCCATCGTCTGGATCGAGCATGTGCTGCAAACCATGCTTGAAGGGACAGACCGTACCCTTTGTTTGGCGGAAGGCAGGAATGTCATATGCGGATGCCCGCACGAAGTCATGGATTCGCCGGAGGTGAAGGCGGTCTATCTTGGAGCGGATGAGGACGACTGATATGGGAGCTATGCTAGAAATCAATGGCCTGAATGTGCTTCACGGCGACCTGCAAGCGCTTTTCGATGTGTCTATGCACGTCGAAAAAGGATCGGTCGTCTCTATAATAGGCGCAAACGGCGCCGGAAAATCCACGTTGCTCAATACGATTATGGGTATCCATAACCCGGCGAGCGGCGACATACATTTTGAAGATGAAGATATCACAGGTCTGTCCACCAGCAAAATCGCAGGCAAAAGGATTGCGATGACGCCGGAGGGGAGTCATGTGTTTGCAGACATGAGCGTTATGGAGAACCTTTTGATGGGTGCCTACCTGCCTTCAGCAAAGAAGACAAGGGCGGAGCAATTGGAAAAAGTGTTCACCATGTTTCCTGTGCTCAAAGAGAAATCATCCCAGCTTGCCTCGTTCCTTTCGGGCGGGCAGCGGCAGATGCTTTCGATTGCGCGCGCAATCATGATGGATCCAAAGCTTATAATCTGCGATGAATTGTCGCTCGGGCTTGCCCCTGTGATAATCCATGACATATATGCAAAAGTAAGGGAGCTGAACGAGATGGGCGTCACGTTTATCCTTGTCGAGCAAGAGATAAAGCGCAGCCTGAAATACGCCGACTATTCCTATGTATTGGTCAAAGGCCATGTCGTGATGGAAGGCAAGTCCGCCGAGCTCTCGCGTGAAGAAGTAACGGATGCGTATTTTGGCATCAACAAATACGCTTGATGTATATGGGAGGAAGTCGAAGCCATGCATGTTCTTCTTGAGACATTGCCGCAGCAAATAGTGACAGGTGTGGTGCTTGGAGGCTTATATGCGCTCATCGGCATAGGCATGTCGCTGATTTTCGGCATTATGAGGCTTACCAATATCGCGCATGGCGACATAATGATACTCTCGTCATTTTTGACGATGTATATCACGAGGGAATTGACCGGCAATCCTGTCGTCGCGCTTTTGATTACAATTGTGATTATGATAGGGTTTGGCATAGCAATCCAGAAATTCCTTATCAACAGGGTCATAACCAAGGGGGCTGAGCCGGCGCTGCTTGTCACGTTCGGCCTGTCCATCATTATTTCCAACGGGCTGTTTCTGGCGTTCGGCGCCAATACTCAGAGGATTCCGAACACGCTTACGACGACGAACTTCATCAACACGGGCGGCATTTCCATATCCATGATATACGCCGTGTGCTTTGCTGTCGCCGTCGCCGTGATAGTCGTGCTCACGATCGTGATGAACAAGACATCCTTTGGCCGCGCGATACGTGCCACTTCAAGCGACACCACGATGTCCGAATTGCTCGGCGTCAACACCAAGAGGGTTTATGTCTACGCGATGTGCCTGACCGTCGTGACGGCGAGCATCGCGGGGCTTCTTGTCGGCATGAATTTCCCGTTTTTCCCGACGACAGGGCCGTCCTACCTTATCATCGCTTTCGGTGTCGTCGTAATAGGAGGCATGGGTTCATTGGTAGGGACCTTGGTGGGCGGCATAATACTCGGTCTGGCACAGATAGTCGGCGGCCATTTTCTCGGTGTCACCTATCAGCAATTGATCGGTTTCCTTGTGTTGCTCGTGGTACTGGCAATCCGTCCGCAGGGGCTGATGTCAAAAGCGATCCGGAAGTAGGAGGCTTTTAGTTTAATGGGTAAGGACTTTTTCAAAAAAATAGGCACAGGGCTTCAAGAGGGAATCCAGGAGAACAGGGAAGAAAGCCTGAAGCGCAACGCGAGCAGTTCCAAGTTCCGTATGCCCCTGATGATAATTGCGGTCGCGGTGCTTGTGACAGTCCCGCTCTACGGGAGCGAGTATGTCATCAATGTCATGCTTCTTATGTTCCTTTATATGGCCCTTGCACAGATGTGGAATCTGCTAGGCGGCTATGCTGGCCTTGTTTCGCTCGGTCAGCAGTGCTTCATAGGCCTTGGCGGATACTCCCTAGCGATGGTTTCGCAGGTATACGAACTGCCAGTGCCCTTGGCGTTTGGGGTTGCGGCGGTGGTTTCCGTCATTTTCGCGCTTGTCATCTCAATTCCGATTTTCAAGATGCGCAACGTATATTTCACGATAGGCACATGGATAGTCGCGGAGTGCCTTGCGCTTTGGTTCTCGACTTGGGCTTGGACCAACTATGCGCAGGGGTATTTTATTACGGCCGCATATAGCTTTACCGCTACGCATCTTTACTATATTTCGCTTGCAGTCGGCGTAGCGTCGCTTCTGCTTGTCTTCATCATCCTTAGGTCAAGGCTCGGACTCAGGCTTATGGCTATACGCGACAATGAAGCCGCTGCAGAGGTGCGCGGCGTCGAGCTGTACCGCACAAAGCTGAGGGTCTTTCTGATATCCTCCTGCATGACGGGGATAACGGGCGCGGCCATCTATCTTCAGCAGGCTTTCATCACCCCTACAAACGCTTTCGGCATCACGTGGACGGTCTACATGGTATTTATGGTGGTCATCGGCGGCATGGGGACTATTGAAGGCCCGATAATAGGAGCCATCATCTTCGTGCTGATAAGGCAGTGGCTATTCAATTTCCCTGGCTACAGCATGGTGATACTCGGCGCAATCGCAATCGCCATCATATTGTTGGCGCCTAAGGGCATAATGGGGCTGCTTACACGGAAGGTGAAATTTGAGGTCTTCCCTGTCCGCAGACGATAAGGCTGCGCTGTCCAAACAAAAGCTTGATGAAATGCTCTCGTATGAGCGGGCGCTGTGGGCTGACGGCGTCCTTTATGTCGGTGGCGTCGATGAAGTCGGGCGCGGGCCGCTCGCAGGGCCTGTCTGCGCCGCGTGTGTGGTCTTGCCTCAGGACTTCAGCATAGTCGGCATAAACGATTCCAAAAAGCTCAGCGAGAAAAAACGAAACGAATTTTACGGCGTTATCACAGAACATGCGTTCGCATACGGCATAGGGCTTGTCGGGAACGAACGCATAGACGAAGTGAATATCCTGAACGCGACGAAAGAGGCGATGCTTGTGGCGGTTGCGGATGCGCAGGCTATGCTGGCTGCGAGGATGCCTTCAGATTTGGCCGACGATGGCGAGGCGGCGATAGGGCATTTGCTTGTAGACGCCGTAAAGCTTTCGGAAGCCGGCATCCCCGGCACTGCCATAACCAAGGGCGACGAGAAAAGCGTGTCAATAGCGGCCGCATCCATCATAGCAAAGGTGACGCGCGACCGCATTATGACCGAGCTCGACAGCATCTATCCGGGCTATGGGTTTGTCTCAAACAAAGGCTATGGCACCAAGGCGCATTATGTGGGGCTCCGTGCCCAAGGGCCTACGCCTATACACCGCCGTACCTTCCTCTAGTACCTCATAGGTATCATTTCCATGTATTCTTCAAGCGTGGCGTCGTTCATGCAGAGATACAGTATCTTCTTGCCGAGCGGGTTGAGTTCCGGTACGTCAAACGTCTCAAGCTCCCTTTTGAAGAAGTCGCTAAGTATTTCCGCCCCCTTGTCGTAGCCTTCGAGTCCGAGCTCTGGTTGCGTCTCCGGCTGCAGGAAAGCCTTTCCTATAAACTGGCCGTCGATCTTGAGGCTCTCAAGGCTGAAACCGAGCAGCGGGCAACGTGACGGCACCAAATGGTCTGGCTTGAACTTGGCGCTGCCGCGACGGGCCATATACTCGCGGGCGATCCACTGAGGCATAAACCCGACCTTGTAGCAACCGACATGCTGGTTCGGGATCAACACATATCTGGTATTGGGCGAACTCATTATCTGCTCAAGCAACAGGTTTGCGTGGTTGACCCTTTTCCCCGTCGCGAAAGGCCAATATGAGCCTACGCCTTCACTCGTCATGCCTTGGGTCGTGGTGATGCTGGGGTTTTCATGGCCTCTTGGCGCCACCAGCCTCCACAGCCAAGCGAGAGCGGGGGGTATGACGTGCATCATCCCGAGAATCCCGTAGTTCGGGCTCTTTGCGGTGGTCGGGGGGGTGCGTACCCCGAAGCTACGCACATCGACTTCCGTCAATTCATCCACCACGTTCGGTACCATCCTACGTGGAAGGATGACGCGCGGGTTCGGGCAGGGCTTGCCGTCCGAGTCTATTGTATGCTCCCAGACAAGGCAGGTCGCGCCTGGTATCCCCTGGATGTTCATAAAGACCAGCGGCTCGGAGGGCTGCGTGTATATTCTTTCAAAGTAGGGCTCTGTTCCATATCTTCTTATATTATCGACCCTTAGGAACCACCCTTGCTCCGCATCGGTGATTACAAGCTTCCCGCTGTCATTTTGCATTTTGGGATGGCATAGCGCCATATCGTCCGCAATCGGGCGCAGCTCGCAAGGCTCGTCGATATTGAGGAAGAATTTCTCCTTGGTCTCGATATGTTGCCCTACAAGGATGCGGCCGTTGGGCTCGCGGTGCATATTCTCGCCCATCTCGCTCTTGCCGCCGCCCGATGCGCCTTCGTGCATTATGACGATCTCATTCTCATATGGCGTTATAAGCTTGACAGCAGAAGTGTGAGCTGTGACCCAGCCTTCCCTTTCGCCGATATCGAGCAAAAAGCCGTATATCCCCTTCTTTGCGCTCGGGCCGGGGTAAAGATTGTATGAAAACATCTCATAGACGTCATCCCTGCGGTTGTGGATGACTATCTGTTTGCCGTCAAAATATGTGTGCCTGAAAGGCGGCGCCAGGTAGATGACAGCCTTGGGGACGAAATCCCCTTTGTGCTCGTCTATGTTGACAAAGTGCTGGAGATCCGCAAGCCCGCACGCGAAGAACGCTGCGTTTCTGGGCGCGATAAGCACGGCTTCGTGACCGTATTCTTTGCCGCCTGCCATGATAGGCACCACGATCAGCTCTTGCTCGACGAGCCAAGCGAAGGTCTGATCCCTCAGCGAGGCAAAGTTTTCGCCGTATATCTCATCAAATGTGAGCTTGTCTGTCGGCTTGTCGTCTGCGACCACCAGGCAGTCGGGGTCGCGCCTTCGCATATAGTCCTCCGTGTAGTTTATGACCGCCCCGTTTTTGCAACGGACGACGGACGCTTCCGGTATCACCTTGCCGTTGACCGTATAGTTGACCTCGAAACGGTCTGCATTGGGGGCGCCAAGCGCTAGATTGAGTAGCTCCTCTCTGGTTTTCGGTATTCTGGCCCCTTTGCAATTCTGGACAACATGAGCAGCCTTTTCCTCGAACTTAAACTTCTTGAAATCTTTCATATCCACCACTTCTGCCACCTGCCTTCCTGCTTTCTTCTCTTGTCATTTTCTCTGACCCGCTATTTTTTAATCGCCTTATTGTAACACATGATGGCCTATCATGTAACAAGATAGACAGTAATGGTGGCTGACGGCGCTCATCTATGATAAAATTTACTATCGTGTTGAAGGCAGAAGCTTGTCATTTTGAGAGGAAGAACAAAATGAGGTCAAGAGGAAAAAAATTCATCGCCATTGCTGTCGTGCTTGTATTGGTGTTCGTCCTTATGCTTGGGGCTTGCGGCAACGACGGTGACGGTAGATTGCCTGCGTCATCTGGAGGAGGGGCTTCTGTGGCATCTGGCGATGATATCCTGATTGGGTATGTGACGGCGTTCACAGGGCCTCTGTCAGGGTTTTCGGCGGCGACGGAATGGGCCAACAGCGTATGCATAGGTGTGATAAACGACGAATTTGGCGGTATCGAGATCGATGGTGAGAGGCGGAAAATCCGCGTCATCTATGGCGACAGCGAGAGCGACCCTGTGAAGGCATCGGAAATCGCGCAGAAACTTGTGCTTGAAGACGGTGTGGATATATTGGTCGGTGCCGGTGGCTTGGCCAATATCGGCCCTGTTTCAGCGGCTGGTGAGCATCATGGCATACCGACATACGTTTTGAACAGCCAGGCGGATTCCTGGATAGAGAGCGGCGGCTCGTATCATTGGTCGATAGGCACGCTTTTCTATCTGGAAGACATGCTGTCTGATGTCGTCGGCGCTTTGTCCAGGCTTGACACAAACAAAAAGGTTGGATTTGTGTTCGACAGCGAAATAGACGGCGTAATCATTTCCTCAATGCTCAAGCCCATGCTTGAGGAAGCAGAGTTTACAATCTTTGACCCAGGCCGCTTCCCTGCGGAATTGTCGGACTATACGCGGCTTATCGGGCAGATTCAGGCCGAGGATTGCGATATCGTTGTGGCAAACATGACAAACCCGCAGTTTGCAAATGCTTGGGGGCAGTTCCACGAAAACAATTACATACCAAAAGCTTTCAATATCGGCAGGGCGATAAGCTCCCAGGCTGACGCAGAGGCGCTTGGCGAAGACATGGCGCATGGCCTTATTTCCGAGGCATTTTGGGATCGTTCCTTCCCGTTCACTTCCACGCTTCTTGGCATGAGCGCCGATGCGCTTGCCTCTGCTTGGGAAGAGGAAAACGGCACGCAGTTCCCGGCCACGCTGGGGTATGACGTTTCGCTTTGGGAAGTGCTGTATGATGCGCTTACCCGTGCCCGTACGCTCAGCCCCGATGCTGTCAGAAGCGCTATTCTGGCGACAAGCATTGACAGCATATACGGGCATCTTAGTTTTGATGAAAACCAGGTTGCTCGTGTCCCCTGTGTAGCGGTGCAATGGCATCGAGGCGAAACATGGCCATACGAGAAGGCCGTGGCCTCTTCGGTTTCCAGGCCGGAGATAAGGACAGGCCCGATTTTTGCCATGCCGGACACGACGCAGTAGTCATAAAGGAAAGAATGCATAATGGAAAAGAAAATCTCTGAACCCGTACCGTTCTATACGATGGAGCGTCATATCACGGACACCGATTCAGACCTTGAACGGCGTCAAAGGCTGAGCTCGATGTTTGAAATGTTTCAGGACATTGCGGCATTCCACGCCTCAAACCTTGGGGCGGACGTGAACTGGCTATACGACGAGCTAGATGTCGCATGGATATTGATGCGTATCAGGGTCGAAGTCGATCGCTATCCTGTTCTTTCGCAGAGCCTTATGGTGGAGACTTGGCCGCAGAAGCCGCGTGCATTGTACGAACGCGATTATATGATTCGCAGCATGGAGGGGGAGTCCCTTGTCCGTGCGTCATCCACATGGGTCATTATGAATCTCACCACGCGCGAGATAAAGAGGGATATGTTCCTCGACTATTTTGGCCTGGAAATGAAAAAGGAGCGTGCATTAGGCGGCGGCGTCGGGCGTCTGAAGCCGATGGACGGCGCCGGATTTGTCTACGAGAAAGAGATAAAATTCAGCGATGTGGACTACAACAACCATGTCAACAATGCGAGGTATGTCGATTATATAATGGACTGCTTCTCGTTCGAGGAGCATAAGGCGCGTGAGGTCAAGGCGATAGAGGTGCATTACATCAACGAGATAGGCCCTGGCGACGCCATCAGGCTCAGGTGCAAGGATATGGAGGGCGGGGCGTCCTATGTGGACGGCGTGCGTGCGGCGGACGATGCCCATGTGTTCAACGCCTTGGTGGAATGGAAATAGTGTTGAAGTGGAGGTTTGGGAATAATGAATGAGGAAATGAAAGCGTTCGGCACGCTGCCGGTCGATGAGTTTACGAGGCTACTTTCGTCGAAGGAGTCGGTGCCTGGCGGCGGCGGGACTGCGGCGCTCGTAGGGGCGCTCGGCGCGGCGCTTGGCGGCATGGTCGCAAGCCTTACGGTCGGCAAACAGAAGTACGCCGACGTAGAGGAGGATGTGCAGAGGCTCAAAGCTTCGATATGCGATCTTCAGGAGGATTTGCTGGTATTGATCGAGAGGGACGCAGAGGTCTTTGCTCCGCTCGCAAACGCCTACGGAATGCCGTCGGGCACTGACGAGGAAAAGGCGGAGAAGGAGCGCGTCATGCAGTCCTGCCTCAAGGATGCGGCGCTTGCGCCGTTTGAGATAATGGTGAAGTGCGCAGAGACGCTGCCCATGCTCAAGGAGCTTGCGGAGAAAGGCAGCGTTCTGGCGGTAAGCGACGCGGGCTGCGGCGCCGCGCTCTCGAAAGCCGCGATGCGTGCGGCGTGGCTGAACGTGCGTATAAATATCCGCATCATCAAGGACGAGGGATTTGCGTCGGATCTTGACAGGCGCGGGCGGGAGCTGCTTGCGGAGGGCTTGCCGCTTGCGGACATGATATACGACTATGTAGAGGACAAGCTAAAATAAGGGAGAAGTATGAAATGAACGAGACAAAAAGACTGTTGGGGAAACCTATTGCGGAGGAAATGGCTGCACGGGACAGTGTGCGTGCCGAGGCGCTTGCGGTGGCGGGTACGGCGCCTACGCTGTGCGTGATACGGGTCGGGGAACGGCCGGACGACCTCTCATACGAAAAGAGGATCATAAGCGCCGGTGCCAACGTCGGAGTGGAAGTAACGGTGCGGACTATTTCGACGGACGCGGGAACTGACGCGTTGCTGCGTGAGATCGAGGCGGCGAACAGCGACAGCAAGGTGCATGGGATACTTATGTTCAGGCCGCTTCCGTCGGGGTTTGACGAAAAGGCGGCGGTGGACGCCATCGCTCCTGCAAAGGACGTGGATGGCGTAGGCGAGATATCCATGGCGCGGCTTTACGAGGCAAAGACGCTGGCGGGCGGCGGCGGGTCGCAGGGCTTCTTCCTGCCCTGCACAGCCGAGTCCGTGCTGAAGATACTCGACCATTACGGCGTTGAACTGGCTGGCAAGCGGGCTGTCGTGATAGGCCGAAGCGTCGTGATCGGCAAGCCGGCGGCGTTGATGCTCTTGGCAAAGAACGCGACCGTGACGATAGCACACAGCCGTACGGAAAACCTTCCGGGACTGTGCCGCGAGGCGGACATTCTGATCTGTGCGGCGGGCATGACCGCCGAGGGCGCTGACGGCGGCGTGTGTGGAGGCGTAGGCAAGGAGTTTCTTTCGGACAAGCAGGTCGTTATCGACGTCGGCATCCATGTGGACGGGGAAGGCAAGCTTTTCGGTGACGTGGACAAGGCGGCGGCGGACTGTCCGGCGGCGCTTACGCCAGTGCCTGGCGGGGTCGGTTCCGTGACGACGCAGATACTCCTTTCGCATGTCATAGACGCTGCGGAGATCGCATCTTAATGGACGAAAAGGTCTTGCAGGGCTTGCTCGTCGATGTCGCAGAGGGCCGAGCTACACCATATGAAGCCGCGCAGCGGCTGAAAACGCTTCCATACGAGGACATCGGGTTTGCCAAGATAGACACCCACCGGGATATAAGGACAGGCCGGGGCGAGGTGATTTTTGGCATCGGCAAGACGCCTGGGCAGGTCGCGAAGATTATGGAGAGGATGGTCGCGGACTCGTCGCCGGTCATAGCCACAAAGGTCGGGCCTGAATACTATGAGGCGGCGAAGGGTGCCGTGCCGGAGGGGCTTGCGTATTATGAGCAGGCACGGCTTTTGGCGTACGTTGGGGGGGGGGAGGCTGCTGCCCCTACGGACAAGGCAAACGTATGTTCGGGACGTGTCGCGGTCTTGTGCGCGGGCACTGCCGACATCCCCATAGCGGAGGAAGCCGCTGTGACCTCGGAGCTGTACGGGGTGTCCGTGGACAGGCATTACGACGTAGGCGTTGCCGGGATCCATCGGCTTCTTGACAAGGTGGAGGACATAAGGAAGGCGAAGGCGATAATAGTCGTGGCAGGCATGGAAGGGGCTCTTGCCTCTGTCGTCGGCGGCCTTGCGGACGTGCCTGTAATTGCGGTGCCGACGTCCGTAGGCTACGGGGTTTCCATGGGCGGGCTTACGGCGTTATTTACGATGCTGAACTCGTGCAGCCTCGGCGTAAGCGTCGTCAATATCGACAACGGATTCGGCGCGGCCTACCTTGCTTCCATGATTGTGCAGGGCAAGGCATGACGGAGACAAAGCTGCTGTATTTTGAGGCTCCCGACGGGATAAGCGGCGACATGACGCTCGGCGCCCTTATCGACCTTGGCGCCGACCCGGAGGCGATAAGGCATGAGCTCGACACCTTTGTGCCCGGCGAATACTCTTTCGAAGCCTGCCCTTTCGAGCGGAACGGCATACATGGCATCAACCTTGAGGTGGTTGCTGCGGGGTCCCACACCCATTCCGCAAGCGAAAAAGATTCGCATATGCATAGGCATTACAGTGATATCAAGAAAATGATTGTCGAGAGCGGCCTCTCTGATCGTGCCAAAAATTATGCATTGTCGATTTTTGGCGTAATCGCGGAGGCGGAAGCGAGGGTGCATGGCGTCGATGTCGCTGACGTCGCTTTCCACGAAGTAGGCGCCCTCGACTCGATAATCGACATAGTGGGGACGGCGATAGCCGTGGATATGCTTGGCGCGGACGAGTTTTACTGTGCGGCGCCTCACGATGGCAGCGGCACGATAGTGTGCAGGCATGGGCGGATTCCTGTCCCCGTGCCTGCTGTCATGGAAATGGCGAGGGACGCAGGGATACCCATCGTGATCGAAAGCGATGTTGACACGGAAATGATAACCCCCACAGGGTTTGGTATAATCAAGGGGTTGGGCGCAAAGTTCGCGCCCCGGCTTGCGTTCATTCCCGAAAAGACAGGCTACGGCTTCGGGAAACGCGACACCGGGCGGCTTGGGGCTGTGCGCGTGACGCTTGGCAAAAAATATGAAGAAGATCAAGGGCAAACAGGAAAAGGATAGAGACCGAACAATGAAAGAACTTGCAAAGACATACGACCCAAAGGGTTTTGAGAACCGCATCTATGAGGGCTGGGAAAAGGACGGAGATTTCCGTGCCGAAAGAGACCCCAACAAAAAACCTTTCACGATAGTGATGCCGCCCCCAAACATCACGGGGTCGCTTCATATGGGGCACGCGCTAGACCAGACCTTGCAGGATGTGCTTACGCGTTGGCGCAGGATGCAAGGTTATAGCGCGCTTTGGCTGCCCGGCTCAGACCATGCGAGCATTGCTACCGAAATGAAGGTAGCGGACGCTATTTTCGAGACCGAGGGCAAGACCAAGGATGATCTTGGGCGCGATGAGTTTTTGAAACGTGCCTGGGAGTGGAAAAAAGAGTACGGCGGGCGGATTACCGAGCAGCAGCGCAGGCTGGGCAATAGCTGCGATTGGGAGCGGGAGCGGTTCACCATGGACGAGGGCTGCAGCCAGGCCGTGGTGGAGTTTTTTGTGCGTCTCTACGAGAGAGGGCTTATATACAAGGGCAGCAGGCTTATAAATTGGTGCCCGGACTGCGGAACGTCGCTTTCGGATGCGGAGGTCGAGCACGAGGACTTGGACGGCAGGCATTGGTATGTGCATTATCCTTTGGCGGGCGGCGGCGAGGGCATCGTGGTCGCGACTTCAAGGCCTGAGACGATGTTCGGCGATGTTTGTATAGCCGTCAGCCCGCAAGATGAGCGTTACAAGGACATGATCGGCAAGACCGTCCTATTGCCTATCGTCGGCAGGGAGCTGCCTGTCATCGCAGACCCATACCCCGACCCGGAGAAGGGGACAGGCGCCGTGAAGATAACGCCCGCGCACGACCCGAACGACTTTGAGGTCGGCGAGAGACATGGCCTTGAGCAGCCGGTCTGCATAGATTTTGACGCGAAGATGACCGCCGAGGCCGGCGAGTATGAAGGCCTTGACCGCTTTGAGTGCCGCAAGCGCTGGGTCAAAGCTTTGGAGGCGGCAGGCCATATAGTAAAGGTCGAAAACGTGTCCATACCTACAGGCAAGTGCTACCGCTGCGCCACCATAGTCGAGCCGATGATAAGCGAGCAATGGTTCGTGAAGATGGAGGAGCTTGCGAAGCCCGCTATCCAGGCCGCAAAAAATGGCGACCTCAAGCATGTGCCCGCCCGTTTTGAGAAGGTGTACATACATTGGCTTGAGGAGATACGCGACTGGTGCATAAGCCGGCAGCTGTGGTGGGGGCATAGAATACCCGCTTGGTATTGCGATGCTTGCGACGAGGTCGTCGTGGCACGCGAGGCGCCGGAAGCCTGCACCGCCTGCGGCGGTACGCTCCGTCAGGACGAGGATGTGCTGGACACATGGTTTTCGTCTGGGCTGTGGCCGTTTTCGACGCTCGGCTGGCCGGACGACACCGAGGACATAAAATATTTTTTCCCGACAAGCGTGCTTGTGACCGGATATGACATCATATTTTTCTGGGTGATTCGCATGGTGTTTTCCTCATTTGAAGTGATGGGGGAATCACCATTTGAATATGTTTTCGTCCATGGCATAGTGCGCGACGAGCAAGGCCGCAAAATGAGCAAGACCCTTGGAAACGGCGTTGACCCACTAGAAGTCATTGATGCGTACGGCGCGGACGCGCTGAGGTTCTTCCTGCTCAGCGGCAGCGCTCCCGGCAACGATATGCGTTTCATAATGAAGGACGTTGAAAGCACGCGCAACTTTGCGAACAAATTGTGGAACGCGTCGCGGTTTGTGCTTATGAATCTGGGTGAGGATTCCATTTGTCATTGCGAGGAGCGTAGCAACGAAGCAATCCGGAATTTCAATGTACGGGACGAGGACAGATGGATACTTGCGACAATGGAGCGTGTGGCGGTCGATGTCACGGAAAACTTGGAAAAGTTTGAGACCTCCGTTGCGGTGCAGAAGATACACGACCTGATCCGCGACGATTTTTGCGACTGGTATATCGAGCTGGTCAAGGCACGGCTCTACGGGGAGGACGAGGAAAGCAAGGCGGCCTGCCGTGCCGTCCTCGTGCAGGCTCTTTCCGATCTGCTCAGGCTGCTCCACCCCTTTATGCCTTTTATCACGGAGGAAATCTGGGGCTACCTCGGCAAGCCGAACAAGCTTATACGTGACATATGGCCGATGCCGCAGGGGTATTCCGATGACGAAGCATTCAGCGTCTCGGCGAAAAAAATCGAGATGGCAAAGGATATCATAAGGGCGGTACGCAACATCCGTGCCGAGGCGGGCGCACCCCCCTCGCGCAAGCTCCCCATCATCATAAAGGCGGATGACGGGGCTGTCGAGCCGGATATCCACGAGCATATCATCAGCCTGGCAGGCGTGTCCGAAGTGCGGGTTGCGGCAAGCGAAGCGGACATCCCGGACGAGGCAGCCTCGGCTATACTTGATGGCATGGTGGTATATGTGCCTTTGGCGGAGCTCGTAGACCTTGAAGCCGAACGCGAAAGGCTTGCGAAGGAGCGGGTGCGGCTTGAGGGCGAGGTCGCACGTCTTGCGGGCAAGCTGTCAAACGAGGGTTTTACGGCAAAGGCGCCCGTGCAAGTGGTCGAGATCGAACGTACGAAGCTGGCCTCGGCTGAAGAAGCGCTTGCGAAAGTCTTGGAACGCATCAGCCAAGTCGGTGCCACCGACAGATGAACACAGCACAAAGCAGGATAGGCGAATATCTGCGGTTCGGCAGCAAACTCGGGCTCGAGCGTATGGAAGCCCTTTGCTCCATGCTCGGAAACCCTGAAAAGAGCCTGTGCGTCATCCATGTTGCCGGCACGAACGGCAAGGGTTCCGTCTGCCACTATATATATGAGGCGCTTAGGGCGCTCGGGTATTCGGCGGGCATTTTCACGTCGCCGTATGTGGGGGATTTTCGCGAGCGTATAGTGGTTGATGGCAAGATGATTCCTGAAGGCAGGCTTGAGGCTCTGACAGACAGGGCGATTGCGGCGGCCGAGAAGCTTGCAGCCGCTGGCGACCCGCCCACCGAGTTTGAGGTGGTGACGGCGATAGGGTTTCTGTATTTTGCGGAGGCGATGCCGGATTTTGTGGTTCTGGAGGTAGGGCTCGGCGGCCGTGGAGATTCAACGAATGTTGTCCCTGCGCCGCTTGTGTCCGTAATTACACAGATTGGCTTCGACCATATGGACCGGCTCGGCAGCACTTTGGAAAAAATAGCATGGGAGAAGGCAGGCATCATAAAAGCGGGCTCCCCTGTCGTTTCCGGCGCCTCCGGCGCTGCCGCTGACGTGATTGGAAAGCAGGCACATGAGCTAGGCGTGTCGCTCACGGACACCGCGAAGATAAAATACGATATAACGGCAAGGACGCCTGACGGCTATACGTTTGACGTGGATATGGGCGGCAGGCGTTATGACGGCATGGAGCTTTCCATGGTGGGCGAGCATCAGGTACAGAACGCGGTGACGGCGCTTTGCGCGCTTGGCCTGCTTACGGCAAGCGGAACGATAAAAGAGGACGAGGAAGCCCTACGCAGGGGCATGAAGGCCGTATGCCTTGAAGCCCGTTTCCATGTCGTGCAGGAAAAGCCGCTTGTCGTTTTCGACGGGGCGCACAACCCCGATGGCGCACGTGCATTGGCAAAGACTTTGCGTGAGCTTTTGCCGGACGGCCGCATCCTCTTTGTATGCTCGATTATGCGGGACAAGGAGGCAGGGGAGATGCTTGCGGCTTTTGCGGCGGTGGCTGCCGATTTCGTGGTCACGGCATCGACGAACGAGCGCAGCCTGACGGCCAGCGAGCTTGCGGGTTTGGTAAAAGACGCAGGCGGTTCAGTGACAGCAGAGGCGACAACACCGAACGAGGCGTATAATACAGCCATGAGCCTTGCAGGGGAGTATGATGCCGTCGTGTTCGCAGGGTCGCTCTACCTGATCGGCGATATAGTCCAATTGGGCAAGGAAGCGGAAGGTCAAGCATGAAACGCGTATTGTTGATTTACAATCCATATGCCGGCAACGGCATCATAAAAAACCACCTTGACGAAGTTATAAGGTCGTTTGGGGATGCGGGTATGCTCGTCATTCCGTATAGGCTTGGCGGGCGGTCTGACCTCGACTGGTTTTTGACGGCGCCTCAGATAGACGATTATCATAAGCTTATCGTGGCGGGTGGCGACGGCACGATCAATATGGTCGTAAGCGCGATGATTCGCAATGACGTCAGGCTTCCGCTTGCGATCTTCCCGACAGGCACTGCAAACGACCTTGCAAGCCATTTGGAAATACCGCTGTCCATCGAAGGGATGATAGATGCGGCGCTTTCGGACGACTATATCAAAGCGGATGTCGGCAAGGCAGGGTCGAAGTATTTTATCAATGTGCTTGCGATAGGCATGCTTGTGGATGTAAGCCAGAGGACCGACCCATTGATAAAGAACACGCTTGGGATGGGCGCGTACTATTTGCGATCTCTGGCGGAGATACCTTTCGCCCGTGCAAGCCGGCTAAAGGTCATCAGCGAGAAACATACGTTCGAGGAAGACATGAGCGCCGTATTGGTGATGAACGGGCGCTCGGCAGGCGGTTTCAAAGCCGTGGCCCCATTCTCGGACGTAGGCGACGGACTGCTCGATGTCGTGATCGTCCGCAAGCTTATATTGCCGGTGATGCTACCTGCCTTGCTCAGCGTTATGACTGGCCAGCATACGAAGGACAAGCGTTTTGAGCTTTTCCGTACGAAGCACCTTCGCATCGAGTCCGCAGATGACGACATCATAAGCACGGACGTCGACGGGGAAAGGGGCGACCCCCTTCCTCTTGACATAGAGATACTGCCAGGGCGTTTGCTTATCAACGCCCACAAGGGCACGGAAAACGCCATGTCATCGCTGGATGTGGTAAAATAAATGATTAGGTTGACGAACAGACGCCGGGAGGGCTTATGAGAATAATACTGGACGGCATGGGCGGCGACAACGCCCCGGACGAAATAGTAAAAGGCGCAGCGATAGCGTCAAAGCTTGTGAAACATGAAATCTGCATCGTTGGCGATGAAGAGCGAATCAAAACGGCGCTTTCTCTTCACGACCACGATCCGGGCAATATAAGCATTGTGCATGCAAGCGAGGTTATCACGGACGAGGACAAGCCCGTCAAGGCTATTCGCGGCAAAAAGGATTCATCGCTCGTAAAGGGTCTGATGATGGTGAAGCACGGCGAGGGCGACATATTTTTGTCGGCAGGCAACACTGGAGCGGTTATGACAGGGGCGTTCTTGCTGCTGGGACGCATAGGCGGGATAGACAGGCCGGCGCTTGGTTCGCCTTATCCATTTCTGCCAAAGAGGACTGTCGGCCTGCTGATTGATGCAGGGGCAAATTCAGAGTGCAGAACCAGCAACTTGCTGTACTTTGCGGCGATGGGGGCTCTGTACGCCGAAAAGGTGATCGGTTTTGAAAATCCTGCTGTCGGCCTTATAAACATGGGGACCGAGCCGAGCAAGGGCAGCGTGACGCTCAAGGACACCCATAGGCTGCTCGAAATCATCAAGGAGCGGAAAGGGCTGAACTTCATCGGCAATATCGAGGGGCGCGACATACCTATGGGCGTGGCCGAGGTAATGGTCTGCGACGGCATGGTGGGCAATGTGGTCTTGAAATTGACGGAGGGCATGGGCATCTCCGTTATGACATTGATGAAACAATATTTCATGAGCAGTTTTTCGGCGAAAATCGGGGCCATGCTGCTGAAACCCAAGCTCAAGGAGATGAAGGCGGGCTTCAATTACAACGAATACGGCGGCGCTCCAATCTTGGGCGTCAAGGGGCCGGTTCTCAAGATTCATGGCTCATCCAACCATGAAGCGGTGGTCAGCGGGGTTTTGAAAGCCGTGCCGTATATCGAAAACGGCGTCATCGGGGAGATAGAGAGGGTCGTAGCCGAGATCGACGAGATCATTGAGCAAGACCAAGGGCCTTTGCAGGACGGGGATGATTGATAGTATGTGCACATCTGCGAATAGGACAGAGCTTGAATCAAAAATAAACTATACCTTTAAGGATGCAGGGCTGCTGGAAACTGCGCTGACCCATTCTTCGTATGCCAATGAGCAGGAGGACGGGGTGGCAGAATCGTATGAAAGGCTGGAATTCCTTGGGGACGCGGTGACAGGGCTTGAAGTGGCGCTTATGATTTTTGAAAACGGTCCACACCTGACAGAGGGAGAGATGACAAAGATACGCGCGTCGACCGTCCGTTCTGAGTCGCTTGCAGAGGTGGCAAGGTCGCTGGAGCTAGGGAAGTATATGCGGCTTGGTGTCGGCGCCGACAAGACAGATGTGCGTGAAAACAATGCCTTGCTTGAAGACGCGTTCGAGGCGTTGGTGGCAGCAGTGTTTCTGGACGGAGGCGCCTGCGAGGCGCGGTTGCTGATTCGCAGCCTTTTCAAGGAAACCGTAGAGAAAAAGATGTCCGGGTTCAAGGGCGTGGATGACGACTACAAATCGCGGTTGCAGAATAAGCTGCAGAGGCACGGCCCTGTGGAAATAGAGTATAGCCTGCTTGGCGAGAGCGGGCCTGACCACGACAAGAGTTTCTGTGTGTCCGTAGCGTCTGGCGGAAAAGTGCTTGGCACAGGCGAAGGAAAGACAAAAAAATGTGCCGAGAAGAGTGCGGCAAAAATGGCTTTGGAGGGACTTAAGTGTATTTAAAGCGAATAGACATTCAAGGGTTCAAGAGTTTTGCAGATCCTGTCAGCATCGAGTTCAAGGATGGTGTGACCTGTATCGTGGGGCCGAACGGGAGCGGCAAAAGCAATATATCCGACGCCATGCGGTGGGTGCTGGGCGAACAGAGCGCCAGGACGTTGCGCGGCGGCAAGATGGAGGAGATAATATTTGCAGGGACGGACAGCAGGCGAGCCAAAGGGATGGCTGAGGTCACGCTTGTGCTCGACAATACTTCAGGCATACTGGAAATAGACTATACGGAAGTCGCTTTGAAGAGGCGTCTTTTCCGCAGTGGTGAGAGCGAGTATTTCATCAACGACAACCAATGCCGGCTTCGTGACATACGTGAGCTTATCATGGACACGGGCATAGGGGTGGACGGTTATTCCTTTATTGGGCAGGGGCGCGTCGACAAGATAGTCAGCGACAAGCCGGAATCTCGGCGCGAGGTTTTCGAGGAGGCGGCCGGCATCATCAAATACAAGAGCAAGCGTGCGGAAGCGGAGCGCAAGCTTGAGAGCGCCGGCACAAACCTTGACCGCCTCGGCGATCTGATTTTCGATATCGAATCGCGCATAGACGGCCTGCGTGAAGAAAGCGAAAAGGCGAAAGAGCATCAGGTTTTGAGCAAGCGCTACCGTGAGCTAGAGATAAACATCACGCTCAAAAACATAGAGAATCTGCAGGCGAAGAACAGAGAGCTGGCCACTCAGTTTGAGGAGGCGGGGACAAGGCTGGAGGTTTTGCGCGGGGAAAGAGTGGAAACGGAAGCGAAGCTCGGCGCCTTGCGTATGCGCGACACGGAATTGGAGCTGCGCGCGACGGAATTGCGGGAGAAACTTGCGGGGAACCAGACGCGCACCATGAGCATTGCCGGCCAAGCGGCTTTGTCCGAGGAGCGGCTGAAAAGCATAGAGAAGGACAGGCTTAGGCTTGAAGAGGAGATAAGCAGCCTTACAGAGCGGGTTTCGGAGCGTGCGGCCGCAGTCGCTGAGTTTGAAACGGTGCATGCAGGCCTTGCAGAGGAGCTTGAGCGCATGGCGCCGGAACTTGCGCAGATGCTTGCAGACGCAGCCGCAAAAGAGGGGGAGTATAGCGAAAAGGCATTGCGTATCGACGAGCTCAAGGCGGAGCTTTTCGAGCTTTCACGCGAGCGTCTGGCCAAAGAAGCGGAGCTTGCTTCAAGCGAAGGCCTTGCCGCCAATTTCGGCGACACTGAATCATCCATAAAGAGCGAGCTTGCCAGCAGCGGGACGGAACGAGCGACCCTTGCCGAGCGGGTCGAGGCTCTTGCCAAGGAAGAATCTGCGAAGACTGCCGAAGTGGGGGCGCTCGAAAAGCAGGGCGAGGCCATGCGTGCCAAGTACAGCGAAAACGAAAAGACTTTGGCGGACAACAGGCTTGACATGGATGCGATAAAGCTTGAAGCAGAAAAGAAAGCGTCCAGGCAAAAGACCATCGAGGAGATGGAGAGCAATTATGAAGGCTATGCACAAGGCGTTCGAGCCCTTATGCAGGCAAAAATACCGGGTGTCCACGGGGTGGTGACCGAGCTTATGAAGGCGGAAAGCGGGTTTGAGACCGCAATCGAAACAGCGCTGGCCGCCGCCACGCAAAACATCGTGACAGAGAACGAAAGCGATGCAAAAAAGGCGATAGATTACCTGAAGCAGAACAGGGCGGGCCGCCTGACCTTCCTGCCCGTAAAGACCATAAGATCAAACGCGTTTGACTACGAGCCGGAACTTGAGCGAATGCGCGGCTTTGCAGGCTATGCGACAGACCGCATCTCTTTTGACGAGAAATACGAAGAAGTCTTTTTGTATCTGCTCGGAAGGACCATAGTAGCGGATACCCTTGACGACGCGATAGCGATTTCGGCGAAAAACGATACGGGCTGGCGCATTGTCACCAAAGAGGGCGAGGTGATAAGCCCTGCAGGGGCTTTGACGGGCGGCGCATACAAGAACAAGACGGCCAATCTGCTTGAGCGCAGAAACGAGATCGATACGCTCAAGGCGGAGATTGCGGGACTCGTCAAAAAAGAGCGAGAACTTAGCGAGAGCTGGGAAAAGCTGGCCCTTGAAAATCAGAGTCTTATAGTTGAGATCCGCGAAAATGACGCAGGGCGGCGAGAGAGCGAAACCGTGCTTATCAGGGCGCAAGAAGAACGGAAATCTGCGGAGTATATGCTCACGGATATGGATAAGCGGCTGGAGAAGCGCCAAGTGGAGCTCGAAGGCATTGCCAAAGACCGGGAAAGCAGCGCGGGCTTGATATCTGGGTTGCGTGATGCCATAGAGCAGCTTGCAGTCAGAACAAAAGAAGTGAGCGAAGCCATAGAGAGTGAGATTTCCAGTCTTGCGCCGACCAAGGAAAGCAGCGATCTGGCACAGGGGGCTGCGACGGAATTGCGCCTCAAAGCGGTAGAGGCAGGACGCGACAAGGAAAATGCCGACCAGAGGCTCAAAGCGATGAAGGCCGACTTGGCCGAAGAAAGCCAAAGGCTCGAGAATTTGCAGCGTGAGCTTGTCGAGCTTGGCGGGTTTTCGCCGGAGCTGTCGGATGCAGAAGCGACCGAAGAGCTGGCGGCGCTTTCCGAAGCAAGGGAAGCGCTCGAGGCAGACCTGGAAACGACGATATCAGAGCGAACAAACATACGTTCCCAAATCGAAGACAAGGAAATGATGTTTGATCAATCGCTTGAACGCATTGAAGCCCAGATTTCATCCCGCAACGGCATGGAAGTCGAGCTCGGGCGGCAGGAGACGCGCCTGACCACATGGAAGGAGAAGCTTTTTGACGAGTTCGAGCTTTCATACGTCCACGCTCTCGAACACAAGAAGGAAGACTTTGTGATGAGCACGGCGATGAAGGAGAACCGCGAAGTCAAGGAGCGGCTCAAAGAAATAGGGGAAGTCAACCCTGGGTCTATCAAGGAATACGAGGAAACCAACGAGCGCTACACTTTTTTGACAGCGCAGCGTGACGATGTGGTTGCGTCAATGAAGGATTTTCAGGATATCGTGCGCGACATGGACAAAATCAGCAAAGAGAAATTTCGCGAGACCTTCGAAAATGTTTCAGAGACTTTCAGCGAGACATTCTCCTTGCTTTTCGGAGGAGGAAAAGGGGAGGTATTGCTTGAAGACGAAAGCGATCCGCTGGAGTCAGGCATAGATATCAGAATCAGCCCACCGGGCAAAACAAACCTTGCCAGCATAGACAGCTATAGCGGCGGCGAAAAGTCCATGATCGCCATAGCTTTGCTTTTCTCGATACTGAGGGCGAAACCAACGCCGTTCTGTATGCTTGACGAGATAGATGCCGCTTTGGACGAAAGCAATATACATCGTTTTGCGAACTATGTCAGGGGCTTTGGCGGGACGCAGTTCACTCTTGTGACGCATCAGCGCTCGACGATGGAGTATGCGGACATTCTTTTCGGCGTCACCATGCAGGAACAGGGCGTGACATCTGTTTTGTCGCTTAATCTTGGCGATGCAGAAACAGAGGCTTTTGCGGAAACTTTAAGCGAGTAGACCCAGGCGGGCGATAGGCGGAGAGCAATGGAACTCGAACAGAAAAAAGGATTTTTTGGAAAACTGGCGCAACGCATAGGCGATGCCATCCTCTTGCGTCCGCAGGTCGATGACGCGTTCCTTGAGGAGCTTGAGGAAATTCTTATCACGTCGGATATAGGCATGGAAACAGCGATGCGCATCACGGAAGCCCTGCGCGAAGCAGTGCGCATGGAGCGGATTGAGGACAGGGAAGCGGTGGAGAGGAAGCTGCGCGATATCATTGCATCCCTTGTTGACAAGGGCGACAGGCTCAACATGAGCGATGGCTACCCTATTTGCATCCTTATGGTAGGCGTGAACGGCGGCGGCAAGACAACGACGATAGCGAAGCTGGCGCATAGGTACAAGAGCGAAGGCAAGACGGTGCTTGTGGCTGCGGCGGACACTTTCCGCGCGGCGGCGACCGAGCAGCTTGAGATATGGGCAGGCCGCGTCGGCGTGCCTATAGTGAAGCATCGCGAGGGGGCAGACCCCTCCGCTGTCATATTCGACGGCATGCAGGCGGCATCTGCGCGCGGGATAGACGTGCTTATCTGCGACACGGCCGGCCGGCTCCAAAACAAGCGGAACCTTATGAGCGAGCTCGAGAAGATGAACAAGGTCATCTCCCGCGACTATGCGGAGGACAAAAGGGAGATACTTCTCGTGCTTGATGCCACGACCGGCAAAAACGCCATCAGCCAGGCAAAGGAGTTCGGCGACTCTGTGGGCATCACGGGCGTGGCGCTTACCAAGCTCGACGGCACTGCCAAAGGCGGCATAGCCATCACCATAGCGGACGAGTTTGACTTGCCCATTAAATTCATAGGGACGGGCGAAAAGCCCGAGGACCTAGAGCCGTTTGATCCGGCACGCTTTGCGGACAGCGTTTTTACGGGGGTGTATTGATGGCAAAGGGGAGTTTCTCAAAACGGCTTCCTGTAGTGGCGGTCGTCGGCCGTCCAAATGTCGGTAAGTCCTTGTTCTTCAACCGCATCATAGGTTCGCGGCTGTCCATCGTGGAGGACGAGCCCGGCGTTACGCGCGACCGCATCTACGCAGAGGCGGAGTGGTGCGGAAAGCATTTCGCCCTTATAGACACGGGCGGCATCGACGATGGCAGGACTGAGGAGATCTTTTCGCTTATGCGCGAGCAGGCCATGATCGCGATGGATATGGCCGATCTGATTTTGTTCATGGTCGACGGCAAGGATGGGGTCACGGCACAGGACGTGGAGGTCGCGGACTTGCTCCGGCGTACGTCAAAGAAAGTCCTTCTTGTCGTGAACAAGGTGGACAGCGGCAAGCCGGGCGATGATTTCTATGATTTTTATGAGCTTGGCTTTGGCGACCTGTTGCCTATATCGGCCGCAAATAAGACCGGGCTAGGCGATTTGCTGGATGCGATCCTTGAGGGGCTTGCCGAGGCGGAGGCCGCCGCAGACGGGGCAGACGAAGACGGCGATGATGACCGTATACGGCTTGCTATCATAGGCAAGCCCAACGTCGGCAAAAGCTCTTTCGTGAACGCCATAGTCGGAGAGAACCGCGTCATTGTGTCGGACGTTCCCGGCACCACGCGCGACTCCATAGACACGCCCTTCGCATACGAAGGCGAAGACTTTGTGTTGATCGACACGGCGGGCATACGCCGCAAGAGCAAGGTGACGGAGACCATAGAGCGGTACAGCGTGGTGCGTGCGATAGCAGCGATAGAGCGAAGCGATGTCTGCCTCGTTATGATAGACGCGGCAGAGGGCATCACGGAGCAGGACAAGAAAATCGCAGGGATCGCCCATGAAAGCGGAAAGGGCGTCATCCTCGCAATAAACAAATGGGACCTTGTAGCAAAAGACGAAAAGACCATGGATGTATACCGCAAAAAAATGCGTGCAGAGCTGCCGTTCCTTTCGTATGCGCCCGACGTCTTCATCTCGGTAAAGGACGGGCAGCGTCTTCGCAAGACGCTTGAACTGGCATCGGTCGTCAACTCAAACTGCGCCTTGCGCGTGCCGACTTCGCCGCTCAACAGCCTTATACAGGACGCTGTCGCCATGAAGCCGCCGCCCACGGACAAGGGCAAGGCGCTCAAAATATATTTTGCGTCGCAGGTCGGCGTACGGCCGCCGCTGTTCTTGTTCAAGCTCAACAAGCGCGACCTTATGCATTTTTCGTACGCACGTTATCTGGAAAACAGAATACGTGATGCGTACGGCTTTACAGGGACGCCGATATCGTTTATATTTCGCGAGAAAGGGGACGGCGATGGATAATTTTTTCGTTGACTTGTTTGCAGGGTTCGCGGCTTGGTACGTCGTCGGGCTGTCGGCCGCCTGTGCATACCTGCTCGGGAACATCAACCCCGCGATATTGATAGGGCGCGCGAAGGGGGTGGACATACGGGCGCAGGGTTCGGGCAACGCGGGTGCGACGAACGCGCTTCGCTCGCTTGGCAAGAAGGCGGGTGCCATTACATTCGCCATAGACGTGGTGAAAGGCTGGGCGGGCTTCTTCATCCCGCTTGCCATATTCGGAAATGACGCTTTGGCGATGCTTTGCGGGCTGTGTGTTGTCTTGGGTCATATGTACCCGGCCGTTTTTGGCTTCAAGGGGGGCAAGGGTGTGGCCACGGCTTTCGGCGCCATACTTGCGGCGTCATGGCCGTATGCGCTTATACTGCTGGCTATCGTCGTCGTTTTCACCGCGATATTCCGGCGTGTGTCGCTCTCCGTGATGATTGCGGTGGCGGCTGCAATCGTGCTGGCGTTCGCGCCTTTCGGCATCGTTGTCACCGATGTGCAGCCCTTGTGGGTCATCATCATACTGGCGCTCGTCGTTTGGAAGCATCGCAGCAATATAGGGCGGCTGTTGAAGGGCGAGGAGCCCAAGCTGAGTTTCGGAGGTGGGAAATGAATGCGGGCACAGTCAAGGCAGGCATAATAGGAAGCGGCAGTTGGGGCACAGCCCTGGCAAACCTCCTTGCGGAGAATGGCCATACCCCGTATCTATGGGATGTAGACGGCGAGCTTCTTGCCGCCATGTCCAAAGACCGCGAGAACAAGAGATATTTGCCGGGGCATGCCGTACATGAGCGGGTCAAGATTGCATCGTCGGCAAAAGAGTGTTTGAAAGATGCGGACTTTGTGGTGATGGCCGTGCCGACGCAGCATTTCCGCTCGGCGCTGGCGGCTGCCTTGCCCGACATGTCGAAAAGCGCCATTATAGTCAATGTGGCCAAAGGCATCGAGCTTGGATCCCTTGTGACGCCGTCCATCATACGTGCAGAAGCCGCCCCGGAACATATGTTTGCAGTGTTGTCCGGCCCCTCTCATGCAGAGGAGGTCGCCGGGGGCATGCCGACGACGGTTGTGGTCGCATCGGAGGACATGGAAGTGGCGGAAGCCGTGCAGGATGTCTTTATGACACAGCGCTTTCGCATCTACACGTCGAGCGATGTCATAGGAGTGGAGCTCGGAGGCGCGCTGAAAAACGTCATAGCGCTCGGGGCGGGCATATCGGACGGCATGGAGTACGGCGACAACACCAAGGCGGCGTTGATGACGCGCGGCCTTGCGGAGATGGCAAGGCTCGGGCAGGCGATGGGCGCAAACCGCGACACCTTCTTTGGGCTTTCAGGCATGGGCGACCTCGCCGTCACCTGCATGAGCGCACATAGCCGCAACCGCTGTTGCGGCGTCATGATAGGGAATGGCGTTCCTCCGAAAGAGGCGATAGCCGCTGTAGGCATGATAGTCGAGGGCATACCGACGGCGGAGGCTGCAAGGGCGCTTGCGCGCAAGCTTGGCGTCGAGACGCCTATCATAGATTCTATCTGCCGCATAGTCAGCGGCGAGGCGCCGCCCGAAACGGAGCTGACCGCCCTGATGACACGCGGCAAGAAGCACGAGCAAGAAGAAGCTCCAGGCTGAGGCATGCACGAAACGGCCACGCTTGACAAGAGAGAGAGAAGTATACAAAGGGCGACGTTGACAGTCGCCATGCTTACGAATTTCTCTATCCCCTTTACCGTTTCATCGGTAAATATAGCCGTCCCTCATATCGGCACGGAGTTCAATGCATCGGCGACGTCGCTGTCGTGGATAGTGCTTTCATTTTTGATAGTCACCGTGGTTTTGGCGATACCTTTTGGCCGGATTGCGGATATCTACAGGCGCACGCCCATATTGAAACTTGGCATTTTTCTGGTCTGCCTTAGCGCCGTCCTCAACATATTCGCCCCGAGCATGGAGGCGTTTCTTCTTCTGCGGATAATGCAGGGCGTAGGCTCGGCGATGATTTTCGCGACGAATATCGCTTTGTTGGTGGGGGTGTTTCCGGCAAGCGAGCGCGGGAAGGTGCTAGGGGTTTCCATTTCTGCTGTCTACACGGGCGCTTCGGTAGGGCCTTTCGTCGGCGGCCAGGTGATACAATATTTTGGCTGGCGGGCTCTTTTTGTGGTTATAGCCGCGATTGCGCTGGCCGCATTCATTATGGCCATGGTGAGGCTCCCAAAAGAGAGCAAGAAGGAAGGCAAGGAAGAGCTCAACCTACACGGCATCATTTTCCACGTAGCGCGGCTTTTTAGCGGAAACAGAGCCTTTACCCTGTCCAACCTGGCGGGGCTGTTCAATTATGCATCGATTTTTGCAATTATATACTTTATGTCGATATACCTGCAGCTTGGGAGAGGGTGGAGCGCGGGCACGGCAGGCCTTATCGTCATAGCCCAGCCGGCTGTACAGATTGTTCTGTCCCCTATCGCAGGGAGGCTGTCCGACAAGAGGCCGCCGGCCATTATCGCGTCGATTGGCATGGCTCTGTGCGCCTGCGCGCTCTTTATGCTTTCTTTCCTCGGCGAGCAGACGTCAGTGCCGTATATCGTGGCAGGCCTGATTGTCGCTGGCACCGGTGTTGCGCTTTTTGTGTCGCCAAACTCCAATATGGTCTACGGCTCTGTGTCGAGCGATGACTACAGCGTGGCGGCCTCGGTAATAAGCACATCGCGCACATTTGGCCAGGTGATAGGCACGGGCATCCTGACCGTCATCATCAGCGCCGTGATAGGCAGCGTGCCGATACAAAGCGTCGAGCCTGCGGGCATAATACGCAGTATGCAAGTATCGTTTTGGGTTTTTTCCGCAGTTTGTGTCGCCGGCGTCTTTATTTCGCTTAGCCGTCGGGAAAAAGAAAGGGGCAGTAAATGAAAGCGGTTGTTACGGTGATAGGCAAGGACATGGTGGGGATACTCGCAAAGGTCGCGACGACGTGCGCGGAAGCGAACGCCAATGTGACCGAGGTGACGCAGTCGGTGCTGCAAGACTATTTTGCGATGGTGATGCTTATAGACATCACGGATATCAACACGGATCTCGTGAGCCTTACGGATGCGCTTGAGAGAAGCGTATCGGGCATGAAAATCCATGTGATGCACGAGGACATCTTCAATTCCATGCACCGCATATAGGTATGCACGAGAGGACTGAAAAATGCTGAACAATTCCGATATCCTAGAAACAATAACGATGATCCAAGACGAGCACTTGGACATCCGCACGGTCACGATGGGGATAAGCCTGACGGATTGCATGGGGGGCGATGTTGCGTCTTCGTGCGAAAAGATAGAGGCCAAGATCGAAGAGAAGGCCGCACGGCTTGTGCCTGTATGCGATGCCGTCGAAAAAAAGTATGGCATCCCGATAATAAACAAGCGCATTGCGGTGACGCCTATATCGCTCGCCGTGGGGGCGTCCGGCGGTGACCCCCTGCTGTTTGCCCGGGCGCTCGACAGGGCGGCCTCCAGGGTGGGGGTCAACTTCATAGGCGGTTTTTCGGCGCTCGTGCAAAAGGGCTTCGCGCCCGGCGACGAGAGGCTTATTGCCAGCATCCCCGAGGCGCTTGCCTCCACGGAGCATGTCTGCTCCTCTGTGAACATAGGTTCGACGCAGGCAGGGATAAACATGGATGCCGTCGCCCGCATGGGTGAGGCCATCCTGCGTGCGGCGGAGCTTACAAAGGACAGAAACTGCATCGGCGCGGCCAAGCTGGTGGTCTTTTGCAACGCCGTCAGCGACAACCCTTTCATGGCTGGCGCGTTCCACGGGCCTGGCGAGCCGGACTGCGTGATAAACGTGGGAGTCTCAGGCCCTGGCGCCGTGCGCTCGGCGGTCGCGAAAACCTCAAAGGACGCCTCGCTCACGGAGATAGCGGAGATAATCAAAAAGACGGCGTTCAAGGTGACGCGTATGGGGCAGCTTGTAGGCACGGAGGCGTCCGCAGCGCTCGACATCCCGTTCGGGATAGTGGATCTTTCGCTTGCCCCTACGCCCGCCGTTGGCGACAGCGTGGCATATATCCTTGAGGAGATGGGGCTCGCGCAATGTGGCGGCTGCGGCACGACGGCGGCCTTGGCCCTGCTCAACGATGCGGTGAAGAAAGGCGGCGTGATGGCCTCGTCCTCCGTGGGCGGCCTTTCAGGGGCGTTCATCCCAGTCTCGGAGGATGCCGGCATGATAGCCGCCGCCGAATCCGGCGCATTGACGCTTGAAAAGCTCGAGGCGATGACGGCCGTATGCTCCGTAGGCCTGGATATGGTGATAGTGCCGGGCGACACCCCCGCAGCCGTCATCTCGGCGCTTATAGCGGATGAGGCAGCCATAGGCATGGTCAACAACAAAACGACGGCGGTGCGGCTTATACCCGCCATAGGCAAGGGGGTGGGCGACACGCTCGAGTTTGGCGGCCTGCTCGGGCACGGCCCGGTCATGCGGATAAGCACCATAGACCCGTCGATACTTGTAAACCGGGGCGGACGCATCCCCGCCCCCATCCAGAGCTTGAAGAATTGATGGGGGGGCAAGCATAGGCATGGCAAAAATCACAAACGACTGGCTCGACGCCATAGGCGATGAGTTCGAAAAACCCTACTATAAAGAATTGCGAAAGTTTTTGATAGCCGAGTACCGCTCGGCCAAAGTCTTCCCGCCTGCCGATGACATATTCAGCGCCTTTCACTTCACGCCGCTGTCGAAGGTGAAGGTCTTGCTGCTCGGCCAGGACCCGTACCACGGCGACAATCAGGCGATAGGCGCGTGCTTCGCCGTGCCGCCCGGACAGGCATTGCCGCCCTCGCTCGTAAACATATACAAGGAGATGCACGATGACATAGGCTGCCCAATACCAAGCCACGGCTACCTCAAAAAATGGGCGGATGAAGGCGTGCTGCTGCTCAACACCGTGCTGACCGTGCGCGCCCATCAGGCAAACTCGCACCAAGGCATGGGCTGGGAGCAGTTCACGGACGCCGTCATCGAAGCCTTGAACGAGCAGGGCCGCCCGATAGTCTACTTCCTATGGGGTCGCCCCGCGCAGACCAAGCGCCGCATGCTCGACAACCCTAAGCACCTCGTGCTAGAAGCTCCGCACCCCAGCCCGCTCTCGGCGCACAGGGGTTTTTTCGGCTGCCGCCATTTCAGCAAGGCAAACGATTTTCTCGAAGCGAGCGGCGCAACACCCATCGACTGGCAGATAGAGAATAGTTTATAATAGGCTTATGGGATTTGTTCATTTGCATGTGCATAGCGAGTTTTCACTGCTTGACGGTATGGCGGGCGTGGATGAGCTTGTGGATGCCGCCGTGGATATGGGGATGGGCGCTGTGGCCATCACGGATCATGGCAATATGTTCGGCGTGATAGATTTCTATAATGAGGCGAAGAAGAAGGGGATAAACCCTGTAATTGGATGCGAGGTGTATACTGCGGCACGCGGGATGGAGGACAAGGATTCCGTGCTCGACCGCGATCAAGGCCACTTGGTATTGCTTGCGGAGAATATGGTGGGCTATCACAACCTTGTGAAGCTTGTCTCGGCGGCCAACACGCGAGGGTTTTACTACAAGCCACGTGTCGACAAAGAGGCTCTTTCGCATCATTCGGAGGGATTGATAGCGCTCTCAGGCTGCCTTTCTGGCGACGTGTCGCGAAAACTGCTCAGGCATAGGGGGCAGCCCGAGTACGATGAAGAGCAAAACTATGAAGACGCCAAGGCCGAGGCGCTTATCTTTCGCGACATCTTTGGGGAAGGGAATTTCTATCTTGAGATACAAAACCAAGGGCTTGAGGAGGAAGAGTTCATCCTGCCGTATATGAAGCGGCTCAGAGATGATACGGGCATACCCTTGGTTGCGACGAACGACATCCATTACATGATGCGTGAGCATGCGGAGGTGCACGATGCCCTGCTTTGCATACAGACGGGCAAAAAAATCACGGATGAGAGCCGCATGAAGTTTACAGGCGACCAGTTTTATTTCCGGTCGGAAGAGGAGATGCGGGGGCTTTTCCCGGACCTGCCTGAGGCGGTCGACATCACGCAGGAAATCGCCGCACGCTGCGATGTGGAGTTTGACTTCAAGAGCAAGCATCTGCCGGAATATACGGCACCGGATGGCAAGACCAACGAACAGTATCTGCGCGAACTTTGCGAGGAAGGGCTCAGAGAGCGCTATGGCGAGGCTCAGGATACGCATCGCGAGCGGCTGGAGCATGAGCTTTCCATCATAGAGAAGATGGGCTTTGTCGAATATTTCCTGATTGTATGGGACTTTATCAAATACGCGCACGACAATGCCATACCGGTAGGCCCGGGCCGCGGCAGCGCGGCCGGCAGCATAGTCTCCTACGTGCTTCATATCACGGATATCGATCCGATAAAGTACAATCTCATATTCGAAAGGTTCTTGAATCCAGAGAGGGTGTCAATGCCGGACATCGACATAGATTTTTGCGATGAGCGCAGGGGCGAAGTGATAGATTATGTCGTCTCAAAGTACGGTGACGACAAGGTCGCGCAGATCATCACCTTCGGGACAATGAAAGCGAAGGCCGCCATCCGTGATGTGGGGCGAGTCATAGACATGCCGCTTGACAAGGTTGACCGCATTGCCAAGCTAGTGCCAAACGAGCTCAACATCACCCTCGAAAAAGCCATCAATATGGAGCCGAGGCTCAAAGAGCTTATAAGGAGCGACAGGGATGTGGCGCATCTGTTTGAATATGCGCGCATCCTTGAGGGCAAATCGCGCCATGCGGGCACCCATGCGGCCGGCATCGTGATAACAAAAAAAGAGCTTGATGAATATGTGCCTCTCTTCAATTCAAAGGATGGCATCTCAACGCAGTTCACAATGAACACTATTGAGAGCCTAGGGCTTCTCAAGATGGATTTCCTTGGGCTTCGCAACCTTTCTGTCATTGACGACACCATCAAGATGGTTGAGGCAGGCCACGGCGTGAAGGTGGATTTCAGCTCCATGGAGATGGATGACCCTGAAGCATACAAACTCATTGCCGCAGGCAATACGGACGGCGTATTCCAGCTTGAAAATCCAGGTATGCGCGACTTGTTCAAAAAAATGCGGCCGACCGACTTTGAGGATATCGTTGTGGGGATATCGCTTTACAGGCCGGGGCCCATGGAGAAAATCCCTGACTATCTGCGCAATCGCAGCAGGCCCGACCGCATAAAGTACGATCATGCGTTGCTGGAGCCGATACTAGGCGTTACTTACGGCGTGGCTGTATACCAGGAGCAGGTCATGCAGATTGTGCGCGACCTTGCAGGCTACGATTATGCTCGCAGCGATGAGATTCGCCGTGCGATGTCCAAAAAAAAGGATGAGGAAATGCAAGCCCACCGCACCTCCTTTGTGAGCGGTTGCAAGGCAAACGGAATAACGGAGCGTTTGGCAAACAAGCTTTTCGACGATATGACCGATTTTTCGTCATATGCGTTCAACAAGAGCCATGCCGCGGCTTATGCTGTGGTTGCGTACCGAACAGCCTATCTGAAAGCATACTACCCTGTGGAATTCATGGCGGCGCTTATGTCGAGCTTTATGGGCGGCGACGGGTCTAAGATCGCACAATATATCCGCAATTGCAAAAATCTTGGTGTCGAAGTCCTGCCGCCGTGCGTGCTTAAAAGCGAACGTAAGTTCTCGGTGGAGGACGGGAGGATCCGCATGGGTTTGCGTAGCGTGAAGCATTGCGGAGACGGCGCTATTGACGAGATAATCCGTTTGCGTTCGTCTGGCGAAAGGCTTGATGGCATGCGGGATTTTGTCAGGCTTCTCGATCCGACCATCGTCAACTCAAGGGCGGTCGAAAGCCTTATCTATGCGGGGGCGCTCGATTGCATACAGCCCAACAGGGCAAGCGCGCTCGGCATGTACAAATTGTTCAGCGAGCAGAAGAAGAAAGAATATGCCAGGGTGAGGGAAGGCCAGGTATCATTGTTTCCTGACATCGAGGATGAGTTGGGCCAAGATGACAGCCAGCTTGTCGTTGCGGACTTCGAGCTTCCGCAAAAGCTCGCGCTCGAAAAAGAGATACTGGGCATCTATTTTTCCGGCCATCCGCTCGACAGTTACCTTTGGATAATCGATGAAATAGTGAACACGACGAGTGACGAGCTTAATCATCCTGAAGAATATCCTGAGCGCAGACTTGCATCTGATGTTATAATGGTGGGGCAGATTACAAGCGCTAAGCACATCATCACAAAGAAGGGCGATCAGATGGCAGTGGTTGTGCTGGAAGACTTGGTCGGCGCGGTGGAAGTTGTTATTTTCCCGAAGGTGTTCGAAAAGTCGGGTGACTTCATCCGAGGGAACGAGATCGTGGTCGTGCGTGGCAAGGAGGAAAGGGATGCGGAAGGCACAACGCGCATGATTGCATCGAAGGTCACGCCGATAGAGAAGGTGGAAGATTTTTTCCGGAGCCGTAAGAACGAAGAGGGTCAAGAAGAGAGCAAGGCTGAAAACTGATGGGCAAAGACTTAAAAACGGGTTTTGAAGAACATAAAAAGAGGATAAACGACAGTTTTCCTGAGCCGCAGGCCCCCCTTGACGCAAAGGGCCGCATCCTTTTAGTGGCTGTGCTTGCGCTCGTGTTAATCACGGTCTGGTTTATGATCGACATCGTGATAATAACATTCATACTTACCTTCGTTTTCTATCACCTGCACAAATACGCCGTAAGAGGGCTTTCAAAGCTTCCGTTCAAGGTTCCTGACACGATAGTGTTGGTTTTGGTCTATGTCGCGGTGATAGGGCTGTTCATAATGTTTTTGGTGGAGAACGTCACCATCATCATCGACCAGCTTTCGGGCATCGCGACCACTTTCTTTCAATTCGATTTTGCCACATTCATCGCCGAGCTTGACGAGACCTTTGTCGGGCTTGCGAGCCTTATAGACATCAACGGCTATATCGCCCAATTAGGGCAGCTTATCCTGACCGGGCTTGCCAGCTTAGGCACTGCGATAGTCAATTTCATATTCGCATTGGTGATGAGCTTCTTCTTCGTGCTCGAAAAGAAGAAAATCGTGGCGATAGCCCACTCGATGAAAAGCAGCCGCATCGCCCTTATCTATCGCTATTTTGCGCTTTTCGCAGGGAGTTTCAGCTTCACTTTCGGCACGGTCATGAAGGTGCAGGTCCTTATCGCCACGGTCAATTGCGTCATTTCCATCGTCTATCTCTCGATCGCAGGGTTCCCATATATTTTCGTGCTTTCCATAATGATCTTCTTCCTCGGCCTTATACCGGTCGCGGGCGCGATCATCACCTTCATCCCTCTGACCATCGTGGGGTTCAACATAGGCGGGTGGGAGAAGGTGCTCGAAATGTTCATAATGATAATGATTTTCAACATCATAGAGGTGTACGTCCTTGACCCCAAACTGCTCAGCAAGGGCACGGCCTTGCCGGTCAGCCTGATTTTCGTGGTGCTTATCATTTCGCAGCGCTACCTCGGAATGTGGGGCATGCTTATCGGGGTGCCGTTCTTCATCTATGTTATGAACGTGCTCAATATCGACTATAGGAGCGCGACTTACAAGGAGGGCAGCGAGGGAGAGGGTAAGAAGCCGCGCCCTGGGCCGTTTTGGCGGCTGGTCGAACGAATCAAGCTTAGGTATAAGAAGGAAGAATAATCCCGTTTTCGGAAACGATGACATCGACCCTCATGTCGTGCTTTTCGCGCGGCAGGGGGTCGTTTTGCATAATAAATCGCGAGAACTGGATGGCGGCGAACAGGGGCTGATTTTTTGTGGTTTGTGCGGTTTGTGGCGTGCGGGCTGCATGGGCTGTGCGGGACTCCGAGATAAAGCGGTCGTAATAGCCGCCGCCGTAGCCGAGGCGGTAGCCCTCTGTGTCGACTGCGAGGGACGGGACTAGCACGAGGTCGATGGCGGGGGTTTGTGCGGTGGCTTTGGTGGTGAGGGCTTGGGCGGCAGGCTTGAGCTCTTGTGGGGGTTCTGGTATGCCGTAGAAGCACGGCCATTCAGTATATGCGTCCTGCCAGTCCTCGCTTGTGACGGGGACGGTCTCCATATGCCTGTCCTGCGTCGTGCGCGGCACATAGACGATCTTTCCGTCAGAGAGGGCTTTCTCGATGATGGGGCTTGTGTCCGGCTCGTTGCCGACGCTCACGAAGCAAAAGACCGCCTGCGCCTCCCTGAAATAGGCGGAGCCGGTGATATGCGATGCTATAGCCTCGCTCCACGCCTGCGTATCTTTTGGCGGGATGGCCTCACGCTGCCCGATTATATTATTCCGCAAAGTTCTTTTGTCCATGTGTATACAATATCATATGTGTACACATTGCAATAGGGGGGGGATTCTTGTATGCTAATCATTACTATGCGCAAGGAAATCGAAGTCGCGGAAGCGATAGGCTTGCTTTTGGGCGTGCCTGCACAACTTGATACGGAGCCGGTGCTGATAGGGGAGGCTTTGGGCCGCGTGGCCGCGGAGGCTGTGCGGGCCGATATCCCGTTCCCGCCGTTCGACAGAAGCCCGTTCGACGGCTACGCATTGCGTGGGGAAGATGTGGCGGACGCGTCGAGAGAGCGGCCTGTGACGCTTTCTGTGCGGCAGGAGATACCGGCGGGCTATACGCCCAAGGAGGCCGTGACGGCGGGCTTTGCTGCGAAGATAATGACGGGGGCGCCTATACCGTCGGGCGCTGATGCCGTCGTAAAATTCGAGGACACCGAATTTACCGAGGACAAGGTGACGCTTTTTGCGCCGGCGACGCCCGGCTCGAACATAGTGCTTGCGGGGGAAGATATCCCCGCCGGGGAAATGGTGCTTCCGCAGGGCGCGGCCATCAGGCCGGCGGCCATGGGGTTGCTTGCCGCACAGGGGCTGAAGCACGTGACGGTGTATAAGCGGCCTTTGGTTTCCGTCATCAATACGGGCAGCGAGCTTGCGGAGCTCGGGAGCCCTTTGCCTCCCGGCATGATATACAACAGCAGCAAGTTCGCCTTGCAGGGCTATCTTGCGCAGATGGGAGCGGACTTTCGTGACGGCGGCATAGTGGGCGACGACGGCGGCGCCATAGCGGCACGCGTGCGTGCGGAGCTCGCCATGTCGGACATGGTGATCACGACGGGCGGAGCGTCCGTGGGCGACTATGACTTTGCGGTAGCGGCAGCGGAGCATGCAGGGGCTGACATATTGTTCTGGAAAGTCCGCATGAGGCCAGGCGGCTCGTTGCTGGCCTATGTGCTCGGCGGCAAGCTCGTGCTCGCATTGTCGGGCAATCCTGGCGCTGCGGTTCTCGGCCTGTTGTTGCTCGGCCTGCCCTATATAAAGAAGCTAAGGGGGCTTTCTGATGCGATGCCGGAAGAATGCACGGTACGACTAGCTAACGAAATAAAAAAGGGCAGCCCGAAGAAGCGGATGATGCGTGGGTTTTTGAGGGTCGAGGGCGGAGAGGCGCTGTTCGTGGAGAACGCGGGGCAGGGCGGCGGCGATATAAGCTCTCTTGTGGGCTGCGACCTGCTGGCGGAAATACCGGAGGGAAGCCCGCCTCTGCCCGCAGGGGCGCTTGTGAAAGCGTACAGGGTGTCTGGATGATAGACGAATACGGGCGCACCATCGACTATCTTAGGCTTTCGGTGACGGATCGCTGCAACCTTCGTTGCCTTTATTGCATGCCTGAGGAAGGGGTAAGCAAGCTCGGCCACGATGATATTCTGTCCATCGAGGAGATAGAGGAGATTGCACGCTCAGTGGCTGGGCTAGGAATCAAGAAAATCCGGCTGACGGGCGGCGAGCCATTGGTGCGAAAAGGGATTTTCGAGATAATAAAGAGAGTGGCGCAGATACCTGAAATCACTGAAATCGCGCTGACGACAAACGGGACTATGTTGGCCGACAACGCGGCCGCGCTCAAAGAGGCGGGGCTTATGCGCATAAATATAAGCGTTGACGCTTTTGATGCCGATGCTTATAAAGAGATAACGCGCGGGGGAGATATTGAGCATGTATTCTCCGGCATTCAAGAGGCCATAAACGTCGGGTTGACACCCATCAAGCTGAACGCCGTGCTTATGGGGGGGCTCAACGACAGCCTGATACGCCCATTGATAGCCATGACGGAGGAAGCGGATTTCCGTGTGCGCTTTATAGAAATAATGCCTATAGGCGAGTGCGCGGGGTGGAACAAGGAGCGGTTTGTAAGCGTTGCGAAGGTGCTTGAGGTGGAGCCGTCGCTTGAGCATATCGGGACAGACGGCGTTTCGGATCTGTACAGGAAGCCCGGGAGCAAAGGGTCTGTGGGGCTTATCAGCCCGATAAGCAACCACTTCTGCCCCGCATGCAACAAGCTGCGCGTCACGGCTGACGGGAAGCTGAAGCCCTGCCTGCACAGCGGCGAGGAAATAAACCTTAGGGGGATTCATGGCGACGTACTTACGGAGACCATACGCAATGCCATTTTGGCGAAGCCGTTCAAGCACGAACTCGACCACGAGGAACGTAGCAGAAGCCGCAGGGGCATGAGCGCGATAGGAGGGTGACGGACATGGCTGACGATAAAAAGCTTACGCATTTCAACGAGGACGGGCGCGCGCGCATGGTCGATATCTCAGGCAAGGCGGCGACGCTTCGCACGGCCACGGCAGGCGCAAAAGTGCTGTTGAACGCCGAGACGTTCCGGCTTGTCAAGGAAGGCCGCATGGCCAAGGGCGATGTGCTCGGCACCGCGCAGGTGGCGGGCATCATGGGGGCCAAGAGGAACGCGGAGCTGATACCTATGTGTCATCCCTTGCAGATAACGGGCGTGGATATAGACTTTGAGCTTGACGAGGCGGCCGCCCAGGTGGGCATAAAGGCGACGGTGCGTTGCAAGGGCGAAACGGGCGTGGAGATGGAGGCGCTTACGGCGGCCGCCGTCACAGCCCTTACGATCTACGATATGTGCAAGGCCGTGCAAAAGGACATTGAAATCACAGATATCTGCTTGCTGTCAAAAACGGGCGGCAAGTCGGGCGATTATTATAGAGGGCAGTAAGCGGCAGCGAGCAGCAAGGGGCAGCAAAGGAGAAGAACCATGGCAAGCGTAGCGGCGGTATGCATAAGCGGTCAGAAGGGCGTCAAGAAGCAAGAGGTCTCTGAGGTCGAGATAAAAAGGGACGAAGGCATCGTGGGCGACGCGCACGGCGATGACCCGGCGCGGCGAATCTCACTGCTCGGCGTGGAGAGCGTGGACAAGCTTCGCGGGGCGATGCCGGAGCTCAAGCCAGGGGATTTCGCCGAGAATATCCTGACGGAGGGGCTTGTGCTGTATGAGCTTCCTGTCGGAACCCGTCTCAAGGTCGGCGAGACCGAGCTTGAGGTGACCCAGATCGGCAAGGAATGTCATCACGGTTGCGAGATAAAGAGGTTGACCGGCGACTGTGTGATGCCGCGCGAGGGCATTTTTGCGGAGGTCGTGACGGAAGGGTGCATAAAGCCCGGCGATGCGGTGGAGGTTTTATAATCGAGGTGGTGAATATGGCTCAGGAAAAATATACGGCGGCGGTGATAACCGTCAGCGACAGATGCGCTTCGGGCGAGCACGAGGACTTGGGAGGCCCTGCTGTCTGCGAGCTGCTTGACGAGGCTGGCTTTGAGGTCGTCCATAAGTCGGTCGTGCCCGACGAGATCGATAGAATCAAGGAAGAACTGGTGTTCTGTGCGGACTCCAAGGACATAGCGCTTATAGTCACGACTGGCGGCACGGGCTTCTCGCCGAGGGACGTCACGCCCGAAGCCACGATGGATGTCTGCGAGCGCCTGGCGCCGGGCATACCCGAGGCGATGCGGGCGGAGAGCCTTAAAATAACAAACAGAGCCATGCTCTCACGGCTCGCGGCCGGCATCCGTGGCCGCTCTCTTATCGTCAATCTGCCGGGCAGTCCAAAGGCCGCCCGCGAAAACTTTGGGGCGGTCGGCGAAGCTCTGGGCCACGGCATAGAAATGTTGCGGGGCGGCCTTGCGGATTGTGCGAACACTTCGCCGTGCCATCCGAAATAAACAGAAAAATCGGGTAAAATTGCGGATGAAATCAATAATCCCGTTGCGGACGAAGGCGCTGTGTGTTAATATCGTCCTACACAGCTATCGTCCGAAGCGTTCCGCGGAGGTGAAAACATGTCACAAGTCAGTTTGATAGTAGGCCACAAAGGTACCGGCAAAACAAAGATGATGATTGATCTCGCAAATGACCGTGCACGCGTCAGCGATGGAAGTATCGTGTTTGTGAACAAAAATCATCGCCTGATGTACGATCTTGTGCATCAGATTCGTATCGTCTGTATGGAAGACTACGAGGAAATCACCAATAGCGATGAATATGTCGGCTTCCTTTACGGCATTATCAGCGGGGATCACGATATCGAGGCCATATTTATCGACAGCATCCTAAAGCATGCGGACGTTGACAAAGGCGATATCCCTGAGTTTCTTGCCCGCCTCAAAGTCATCAGCGGCCAGCACGATATCGACTTTGTCGTAAGCCTGTCGGCCGATCTTGAAGAACTGTCGGACGACGTGGCGGACTTTGATCTGCTTCAGCCCGAAACCAACTGAGAACAAGCCGAAAATATGATACAATTATTTTAGCATTCTGTAGTTATTGACGATGTAGCGGCGTATGCCGCAGGAGGAGTCGATATGGCAGCGAACAAGCCAAAAGAAGAAATCTATGATGATGAGCCGATGATGGTCACCCTTGAGTACGATGACGGCACAGAGATCGAAACCGAGGTCATGGGGATTTTTGAAGTTGATGGCAAGGAGTATATCGCGTTGATCCCCGATGACGATTCCGATGACGTATACCTCTATGGATACGGCGAATTGGACGAAGATGAGTTTGAGCTTCTTGATATCGAGGATGAAGCGGAATTTGAAAAGGTCGTAAAGGAATTTGACGCCCTGATGGATGCTGCGGACGAGGAGGAGTAGCAACCCATTGGCTACGCACTACGACGTCATTATCGTCGGTGCTGGCGCAGGCGGCGTGTTTGCGTCCTACGAGCTTGCAAAGATTGCGAGCGGCAAGAGCGTGCTGCTTCTCGAAAAAGGCCAGCCGCTTGAAAAGCGGCGCTGCCCAATCAGCGAAGACAAGGTGAAGAATTGCATATCGTGCGAGCTTTGCAGCATCATGAACGGCTTTGGCGGCGCAGGCTCGCTTTCAGACGGCAAATACAATATCACAAACGAGTTTGGAGGGGAGCTTCACAAGCGTATCGGGCGCAATGAGGCCATTGCCCTTATGGAATATGTGGACGGCGTCTTGGTTTCGATGGGCGGGCAGGACGCGAAGCTATACAGCACTGCGAGCAGCGATCTGAAGAGAATAGCGCTCCAGAACAACCTTCATTTGCTGGACGCGAAAGTCCGGCATCTCGGCACGGATCGCAACCTGAAAATCCTCGCACGGCTCTACGATTACATAAAAGACCATGCAGATATCAGGTTTGGCGTCGATGTGACAAGCGCCGACAGGGGGCAGGAAGGCTTTGTCGTGACGGCAGGCGATGACGTCTATACCTGCAAAGACCTTGTTCTTGCGACCGGACGTTCGGGTTCCAAATGGCTTTCGGGCATCATGACGAAGTTTGGCGTGACCCAGAGGAGCGACCGCGTGGACATCGGCGTGCGCGTGGAGCTGCCGGCGGCTGTATGGGAGCATATAACCGACGAGGTCTACGAGAGCAAAATCGTCTACAAGACCGACAAATATAACGACCTTATACGGACTTTCTGCATGAACCCGCACGGCAAAGTTGTTGCTGAAAACACGAACGGAATCATCACTGTCAACGGCCATAGCTATGCAGACCCTGCTCTGCATACCGAGAACACGAACTTTGCGCTGTTGGTGACGAACAGGCTGACGGAGCCGTTCAAGGGGAGCAATGAGTACGGAGAGTCTATCGCGAGGCTGTCGAACATGCTTGGCGGCGGGGTGATACTCCAACGCTTCGGCGATCTCGTCAAGGGACGGCGCAGCAGCGAAAAGCGCATGGAAAAAAGCTTCACAAGGCCGACGCTGAACGCGACGCCCGGCGATTTGTCGCTCGTCATTCCCAAGCGCCAGCTCGACAATATCATAGAGATGATATATGCGCTCGACAAAATAGCGCCAGGGACAAGCAACGAGGACACCTTGCTTTATGGCGTCGAAGTAAAGTTCTATAATTCAGAGATAGACGTGGACGAAAACCTTGAAACCAAAATACCGGGGCTGTACGCAATCGGCGACGCCACAGGCGTGACGCACAGCCTTTCGCAGGCATCGGCCAGCGGAGTGCATGTCGCACGCAGGGTCGCTGGGGGTATATAAAGGCTTCGTATCGTATCTTAAAAACATGCAAAGGAGGAAAGAGATGTATACGACAGACAAGGAAAGAATGCTCGAAAAAATCACGGCCTTCAGCAAGTTCGGCGATCTGGGCAACGGCGGCATCACGCGGCTGTCGCTCTCGCCGCCCGCCCTTGAGGCGCGTGCGGAGTTCAAGCGTCGTGCGGAGGCGCTTGGCATGGAGGTCGTGACCGACGACATCGGCAATATCTATGCGACGCTTCCAGGGAACGAGCCGGGGCTCAAGCGGATAGTCGTGGGGTCCCATGCGGACTCGGTAAGGAGCGGTGGCAACTACGACGGCATTTACGGCGTGCTTTCAGGGCTTGAGGCGGTCGAGACCATCGTAAAAGAGAAAATCCCGCACCGCCATCCGCTGACGGTGATGGTATGGACCAACGAGGAAGGCGCGCGCTTTGAGCCGGCGATGATGTGCTCGGGCATAGTGCTCGGCAAATTTGAAAAGGAAAAGATGTTTGCCGTCGTCGAGAGGGACGGCACCAAGACTTTCGGCGAAGCGCTCGCCGAGAGCGGCTGGGCAGGCGATGCGAAGAACAGGCTGAACCCTGACGACTACCTCTGCTATTTTGAGCCGCATATAGAGCAAGGCCCTGTCCTTGAGGAGGAGGGCTTTGAAATAGGGGTCGTCGAAGGCGTCGTCGGCATGGTCAATTACAATATCATCCTCGAAGGCGTTTCAGCCCATGCGGGCACGACGCCCCAGAGCTATAGAAAAGACGCATTGCGGGCTGCATCGAAAATCATAGGCGAGATATGGGAAAAGCTTGGGGCGCTCGACAAGGAACTGGTGTTCACGACAGGCCAGATACTCTGCAAGCCAAACGTCCACACCATAGTCCCGAACTATGTGAAGTTCTCGCTCGATTCTCGTCACAAGGACATGGCTGTGCTAGACCAGGTCGTTGAAATCATCGAGAGCCTGCCTTCGGAGGTCTATGGCTGCAAACTTAGCTACGAAAAGCACTGGGGACGAAAGACCATAAAGTTCAACGATGAGATGCTCGAATATGTAAGGGGCTCTGTGTCGGGCTTGGGCTATACGAACATGCCCATATATTCGGGCGCCGGCCACGACGCGCAATATGTCGCGGAGATGCTGCCGGCTGTGATGATATTCATACCCAGCATCGGTGGGCTGTCCCATACCGTGGTCGAGCACAGCAACCCTGACCAATTGTGGCACGGCGCGAATGTGCTACTGAACGCGATGCTGAAAGCCGATGCGGAAATGGGCTAGGTTTTTGTGAACGATTACAAAAAGCCGGAATCATATGAAAAAGGGATTCCAATCCTTGAAATGAAGTTGATGTTTTTATAAACTGGTTTCAATGCCTTTGTGCAGGGAAAGGATGTTTGATAGTACGTAAACACATAACCGTTATTGTTGTTGAGGGCCTGAATGCGGCCTGATAAAAAAGAGGAAGAGAGGAGAAGAAATTGGGCAAAATAGTCAGAAAAACCAACTCGTCTACCGGCGGTCCGGTCTTTGTCGACGTCGATGTCGAAGCCAATGGCGGCAAAGGTCAGATCGTACGGGTCTACCCGATGGATTTCGCGGACGACGATCCGGTGGCCTGGGAGATTGAGGACAAAAACGGGAGGAAGATAACGCCTCCCAGGAAGACGACGTATACAGCTTATACGGCCGGCTTCAAGACGATGGTACACACCAATCGCAGGGTGCTCTATCCGCTCAAACGCATCGGGTTCGATGTGAACGGCGAACGCAACGAGGAAATGCGTGGCGAGCCTATGGCAGCCGGCGATCCGCTTTATCCCGGCTATGAGCGCATAAGCTGGGACGAGGCCCTTGACACCGTCGCGAACGAGGTCATGCGCATCAAGCGCGAGTACGGCCCGGGCGCCATCATGGCCACGCCGTCCTCGCACCATATGTGGGGCAATGTCGGCTACCGCCACAGCGCGCTTCTCCGCTTCCTGAACTTTGCGGGGATTACTTATGCTGACCACAATCCGGACAGCTGGGAAGGCTGGCATTGGGGCGGCATGCACAGCTTCGGCTTCTCGGGCGGGCTTGGAAACCCAGAGCAGTGGGACCTTTTCGAGGACACTGTCAAAAACTCCACGATGATCGTTTTCTGGTCATCCGATCCCGAGACAAATTCCGGCATCTACTCGGCGTATGAGAGCACCTACCGCAGACGCATCATGAAGGAGCTTGGCTTGAAGATGGTCTTTGTCGACCCCTATTACAACCACTCCGCGGTATTGTATTCCGACAAATGGTTCTCGCCGAAGATCGGCACGGACGCTGCGCTTGCGGCGGGCATCATCTACGTCTGGCTCACAGAGGGCCTTTACGACAAGGAATATGTCGCGACAAAGGTGTTCGGCTTCGAGCAGTTCAGGGACTATATCCTCGGCAAGGGCGAGGATGGGGTCGCAAAGTCCACCGAATGGGCTGAGGCCGAAACAGGCATACCGGCGCACGACATCCGTGCGTTGGCACGCGAGTGGGCGAAGAACAAGGTACAGCTTGCGGCCGGAGGCCTTGGCGGCTGGGGCGGAGCGTGCCGTGGCCCGACAGGCATGGAATGGGCGCGCATGATGATTGCACTTGCGGCGCTCCAAGGACTCGGCAAGCCAGGCGTCAATATGTATTCGACGACGCAGGGCGCTCCTACCGACTACAATTTCTATTTCCCAGGCTATGCAGAGGGCGCCATGTCCGGCGACTGCGACAACTGCGCTGCGGGGATCACGCTCGTCAACCGTATGTTCGACGGCGTCACAAGCCGTCCCTCACCGAGCAACCTCAACGTGGCCGCCTCGCAATTCGTTCCGAGGTTCAAGCTGCCGGAGGTGTTCCTTGAGGACAGCGTGGAGTGGCGCGGCAAAGGCTTTGTCGGCGGCTCCATCGAGCAGCAGTTCAAGAAATATCGCTATCCGATGGACGGCTTTTCAAGGATACAGATGTACTGGAGGTATGGCGGCGCCTTCATAGGCACGATGGGCAACACAAACCGCTATGCGAAGATGTACAAGACAAAGAACCTGCCGTTCGTCGTCAACCAGTCGATATGGTATGAGGGCGAGGCGCAATTCGCCGACATCATCCTGCCTGCCTGCACGAACTTCGAGCGTTGGGACATATCCGAGTTCGCGAACTGCGCAGGCTACATACCTGGCTCGTTCTCGATGGCGAACAGCCGTATGATCTCGCTTCAGATGAAGTGCGTCGAGCCCGAAGGCGAGTCGCTTCCTGACTATGAGATTTTCCGTCTTATAGCGCAACGCCTCGGCATCGAGGGGCCGTTCGCGGAAGGCAAGACCGAGTTTGAGTGGGTCAAGCAGCTATTCCATGCAACGGATCTCCCCAAGCTAATCACTTGGGAGAAATTCCTTGAAAAGGGCTATGTGGTCGTGCCGGACAACCCGACAAGGCCGCGTTGCACAGCGTTCCGCTGGTTTGCGGAAGGCCGTGAGCAGGACGCCCCCATGCCAGGGCAGTTCCGCCCAGGCGACACGGTTCAGCGGAAAGGGCTTCAGACGCAGAGCGGCAAGATAGAGCTTTATTCACAGAGCCTCGAGCGTTTCAACAAGTCCCTTGTGGCGCAGGGAGAGGAGCCGGACGAGACCCGTCCGCCGCTCACCCAGTACATCAAGCCGTGGACAGGGTGGCACTATGAAGACACCGGGAAATACCCGCTTTCGGTGCTGTCTCCGCATCCGCGCTTCTCGTTCCATACCATGGGCGACGGCAAGGATGCATGGATGAACGACATCAAGGATCATCGCATCAAGGTGGGCGACTACGAGTATTGGATCATTCGCCTGAACACAAAGGATGCGGCGGATCGCGGCATCAAAGACGGGGACGTCGTCAAGGCTTACAACGACCGCGGAACTGTCATACTGGCCGCCCAGGTCACGGAGCGCGTGCCGGCAGGCACTGTCCACTCCTACGAGTCCTGTGCGGAGTACAAGCCGATCGGCAAGCCCGGCGAATCGCCTGACAAGGGCGGATGCATCAACATCCTGAGTTCATCCCAGTTTATAGGGAAGCATACATCAGGAATGGCGACGGAGCATTTCCGCATCGAGGTCGAGAAGTGGGAAGGAGGGAACTAAACAATGGCAAAGCAAAAATATATGGTCATAGACGTCGCTCTTTGTCACGATTGCAACAATTGCTTCATCGCCTGCAAAGACGAGTTCGTAATGAACAGCTGGCTTCCGTACACGGACGAGCAGCCGAGGCACGGCCCGCGCTGGATGAACATCGAACGCCTGGAGAGGGGTCAATACCCCAGGATAGACGTCAACTTCCTGCCCAAGCCTTGCCAGCATTGTGCGGACATGCCGTGCGCGAAAGGTTTCGAGGATGTGGTCTCCAAGCGTGACGACGGCATAGTGATGCTTGACGCGGAGAAGGCCAAAGGCAAGAAGGGCCTTGTGGACGCCTGTCCCTATGGCGCCATCTGGTACAACGACGAGAAGGATGTCGCGCAGAAGTGCATCATGTGCGCTCACATCCTCGACGGCAAGGCAAGCGCGTCCATCTGCATGCCGCGCTGCACGCATGGCTGCCCGACGGGCGCGATGGAGTATGTCGAAGCCGACGCTGCCGAGTTTGCGAAGAAGGTGGCGGCGGAGGGTCTCAAGCGCTATAAGTGCGACGTAAGCGCAGACGGCCTCGTGTGGTACAAGAACCTGTACCGCTTCACGAGCAACTTCATCACGGGCGGGCTGCTCAAAGGCGGCGACTGCGCAGAGGGAGTGACAGTGTCTTTGAAGGGTGCCGATGTGCCCGACCAGGTCACGAACTACTTCGGCGATTTCCGTTTCGACGGGCTTGAGCCGGGCGCTTATACGGTCGTGGCGGACGGCAAGGAGATATGGAGCGGCACTATAGACAAATCGCTCAATATCGGCAATATCGCCATTTAAGGCAGTTGCGGAAAGCGAAAAGCAAGGACTGAGTGCATGAAAATCGAGGCGGGTCATTTGACCCGCCTCGTTCTGTTATGTATTATAGGTGTATCAAAAGGAGGTTAGGCTAGTGTCAACAAAAATTACGGACTTGCGCAGCGCGCTTGAATACCTAAAAGGTATTCCTGGACAGTTTGTGGAAACAGACGTTGAAGTGGATCCCATGCACGAGATAAGCAGCGTCTACAAGTATATCGGTTCGGGCGGCACGGTCATAAGACCGACAAAGGAAGGGCCTGCTCTTCAGTTCAACAATGTGAAGGGCTTCCCGGGCAGGCCTGTCGTCATAGGGGTGCTTGCATCCCGCAAGCGGGTAGGGCATCTGCTTGACTGCAATCCAGACCGCCTAGGCTTTCTGCTTGCGGACTGCGTAGAGCGACCGATAGCCCCCGTGCTTACGGACGAGGCTTCGCCGCAATGCCAGGAAGTCGTCTACAAGGCGACAGACCCCGGCTTTGACATCCGCAAGATCATCCCTGCCTCGACCAACACGCCTGTCGACGGCGGCCCATATATCACGGTGGGGATGGCGTATGCCAAGGACATCGAGACGGGCGAGAAAGACATCACCATCCATCGGCTTTGCCTGCATAATGAAGATGAGATAGCGATGTTCTTCACAGGCGGCGCACGGCATATCGGAATGATGCGCGAGAAGGCGGAGAGCCTTGGAAAGCCGCTCCCCATATCTGTCAGCATCGGGGTGGATCCAGCCATCGAAGTAGCGGCGGGCTTTGAGCCGCCCACGACCCCAATCGGCTACGACGAGCTCAGCATTGCGGGGGCTATAAGGGGCGAAGCGGTGAAGATGGCGAAATGCCTGACCGTCGATGCCGAATGCATCGCGAATGCGGAATATGTCATCGAGGGCGAGCTTCTGCCGAACTATTATGTGCGAGAGGACCGCGTAACCGAAAACGGCAATGCAATGCCTGAGTTTCCTGGCTATGTAGGCCCTGCGCCCAAGGAGGTGCCCGTAATAAAGGTCAAGGCGGTCACTACACGCAAAAACCCCATAATGCAGACCTGCATAGGGCCGTCGGAGGAGCATCGCAGCATGGCGGGCATACCGACCGAGGCCTCTATCTTGATGATGGTCGAAAAAGCCTTGCCGGGGCGTCTGCTCAATTGCTATGCGCACCCTGCAGGCGGCGGCAAGTACCTTGCGATACTGCAATTCAAGAAAATCGTACCGACCGATGAGGGACGGCAAAGGCAGGCTGCGTTGCTCGCGTTTTCGGCGTTTGCAGAGCTCAAGAATGTCATATTGGTGGATGAGGATGTGGATATCTTCGATACTGACGATGTGCTTTGGGCGATGCAGACTCGCTATCAGGGAGATATAGACACGATATTCATTCCAGGTGTGCGCTGCCATCCGCTCGACCCCTCGCAGCGCCCCGAGTTCAACCCCATGATCCTTGATACGGGCATAACATGCAAGACGATTTTCGATGCGACAGTGCCCTATCATCTAAAGGCGGACTTTGTCCGCGCGCCGTTCCTCGATCTCGACCCCAAAAAGTGGTGGCCGGATTATGAAAGATAGAAGCAAAAAAATTGTTGTAGGGATAAGCGGCGCCTCTGGCGCCGTTTTCGGCGTGCGCCTGCTTGAGGAGTTGGCACGGGTCGGCGCCGAGACATATCTTGTTATAAGCAAGTGGGGGGCTTACACGATAGAATGCGAGACGGACTACAGCCTTGACGCAGTGCATGCCCTCGCGAGCCATGTATGCGATGAAGGCGATATGGCGGCGGCGATTTCGTCGGGCTCGTTCCCTATAGACGCGATGGCAGTGGCGCCGTGCAGCATGAAGACGCTCGCAGGTATAGCAAGCGGCTTTTCAGACGACCTTATCATACGTGCCGCGGATGTCTGCCTTAAAGAGCGCAGGCCGCTGGTTCTCGCTGTACGCGAAACGCCGCTTTCAAAGATTCATATCGAGAATATGCTTAGGGTCACGGAGGCAGGAGCCATATGTATGCCGCCAATGCCTGCCATGTATACAAGGCCTGATTCGGTGGAGGAGATCGTCACGCAGTCGGTCTTCCGTATTATGGAAAAGCTAGGGGTGGATCCTGGCGACGGGCTGAAGCGCTGGTCAGCCTTGGGGTGAGCGCCATCTGCCTCTTAACGGCAGGCGGTTTTCCAGATAATTGCGGATAAACCTGGCATCCTCGTCAGCTAGGCCATCCTCGCCCGCCAGAGTCTCTATATGATGGCGGAACTCGTGCCTGAGCGTGCTGCGAAGCCTCTTGGTCATCTCCTCGTCAGGCAAATGGGCAAAAAGCCGCTCAAAACTGCCGTAGTAGATTTTTATATAATTGCCCATGGCGCCGCCGTGATGGTATTCGCCGAGCGTGTAAAGGTCGTTTCTTCGCGAGTATTCGCTTTCTCTAGCATCGGGCAGCAGTACGATGCCGCCGTTCAGGTCTTTATAGAAGGCATGCGGCAGCTCCTCGGCAAGCCCGTCAAGCACATCCTGCATTTCGTCTATGGTCATCATCGTGCATATTTCCTCAGTGCGTCCATGACAGCAGGGTCGATACAGAAGCCATGCCTCTCCTCTGGGAAAGCTCCGGCCTTGGTTTCATTTATATATGCGGTGAAACCATCTTTCATCACCGCGCCGGCGTCAGCGAACACCTTCGCAAACTTAGGCGACTTTCGTGCGTACATGCCGACCATATCGAGATGGACAAGCACCTGCCCGTCCGTACCCGCACCGGCGCCTATGCCTATGGTCGGTATGGAAAGCAGGCTCGTAATAAGAGCCGCAAGCTCAGTCGGCACACATTCCAGCACTAGCGCAAAGGCTCCGGCGGCCTCGACCGCCAAAGCGTCGTCAATCAATGCCTTGCCGCTCTCCTCGTCCTTGCCCTGTACGCTATAGCCGCCGAGCGCGTTGACAGATTGCGGCGTCAGGCCTAGATGTGCCATTACGGGTATCTGCGCCTCGGTGATGGCCTTGATATGAGGGCAGAATATACGTCCGCCTTCGAGCTTTATGGCCTCGGCGTGTCCTTCCTTGACAAGCCTGCCGGCGTTCACCACCGCATCATACACTGATGTCTGGTAGCTCATAAACGGCATGTCGGTCACGACCAAGGCGTTTTCCGTGCCGCGTGCGACCGCCTTCGAATGGTGGATCATATCTTCCATCGTGACGGAAAGCGTGTCGGTATAGCCGAGGACGGTGTTTCCGAGCGAGTCGCCGACAAGAAGTATCTCGACGCCCACCTCGTCCATAAGCCTCGCTGTGGAGTAGTCGTATGCGGTAAGCATGGTGATTTTGTTTCCCTCGGCTTTTTGCCGGAGGACGGTTGCAACGGTGTGCTTCATAATGAAGGCTCTCCTTTTCTATCCATCAGGCGGTTCGTCAATCGGGTCTGGCTCAGGGTCGGGTGGCGGATCTGGCTCAGGGTCTGGCTCAGGGTCGGGTGGCGGATCCGGCTCAGGGTCGGGTGGCGGATCCGGCTCAGGGTCGGGCTGTGGATCGGGCTTTGCGGGTTCGTCCAAGGCAAAAACGGCGGTCAAGGCAAAGCTTTGGCCAGGGGTGGCGTCTGCGGGCACAGTAAAGCTGATGCTAGAGCTTGAAGAGCTGGCAGCGCCCGACCAGCCCACGAAAACATATCCCGCATTAGGCCGGGCGGTCACTGGGCCGGCAGTGGCGCCAGGGGCTACTTGCAAGGTGATGCTTTGACCAGATGCCCCGCCGCTCGTCAGGCTGCCCCCCGCGCCAGCCGAAAAAGTCACAGAGACAACCCCTTGATTCTCTTCCGGATCTGCCGCCTCAACGAGCGTGCGGGGGCCTTGTCCGAGCAATCCAGCAGGGGTGGGTTCCCTTGCGGGAACAGGGAACAACGGTTTTGGACGCCTGTCTTCGCTGCTTAGGCTGTGGGTGCGGAAATAGCTCGAAATCTGCTCCATGCCGCTTCTGCTAAGGTGCACGCCGTCGCCAGACATATACTCAGGCTTGGAAAACCCGGTTGAAGGGTCTTTCATCGATTCGCTCCAATTGAGAAACCTAACCCCTTTTTCCTGTGCCAGTTTCACCAGCTCAAGATTGAACCTTTCAATGGTTGGCATGGACACAGTGTAGTAGCTGCTGTTTGACGTGATGGGGAAGATCGAGCCTATGATGATGTCTGCGTAGGGGTATGCGTCCGTAATGGCGTCCAAGGCTTTGTCATAGTTTTCGATGAATTTCTCAGGGGTCATATAATAGTCGTTGGTGCCGTAGGTAATCACTATGCGTCGGGGCTGCATAAGCTTTACGGCATCGGGCACCGTCACGGCCTCCATGCCTCGGAATTTTACGCATCTCAGCGTAGTCACATGGGAAATGCCCATGCTTACGATGCCAATGCCGTTGTCCATTGTCACATTGGTGATATTGCTGTGCAGGAGCATGCCCGCGGTGTTGGAGTCGCCTATAAACAGCGTTTCCTTTGCATAGCTCGCACCGGCGTCCGCTGTTCTTTCCAATACTGTTTCTGCGTATTCGCCCGTAGCAAGCTGGGCTGCCAATATGTCATTGTCTTCGTTGTGATCTTCAGGCTGCATATCGCCCAGGTGACTCCAGTCTGTGATGCTGACGTCGTCGCCCGCCGGATTTTGTGACGCATTTACAAGCACGACACAAATAGCCACAGCAACGATGACGCCACCTATCGCGGCCAGAAGCTTTGGTTGTTTAAGCTTTTCTAAAATGCCAATCATGCTCCCATTTTATCACATTGTTTTATACCAAGTCGAATAATGTGGATACAATCGGACTTTGCAAAGTATGCTTTTTTTAATCATTATGGTAAAATGCTACATTGGCGTGGGCAAGACCGTCACCATAGGCGAGCGTAAGCGTTTGGAGGGAAGATGCCGAAGAAAATCTTGCTGATTGACGACAGCCCCTTTTTCAGAGGACAGCTAAAGCTTTCTTTGAACAAGGAGTACAATGTGATAGAGGCGGGCACTGGCGCGGAAGGGCTGGACATGGTCAAGAGCGAAAAGCCAGACCTCGTGTTGCTTGATGTCGTCATGCCCGACTACAGCGGGTTTGAGATTTGCCGCATATTGCGCGAATCCGAAAGCAACAACCTTATGCCTATCATTATGATCACTTCGCAGGATTCGCAGGAAGACATACTCGTCGGTTTGGAACTCGGTGCGGATGATTACGTCAAAAAGCCTTTCAATGAACGGGAGCTGCTTTCACGCATCAGGAATATTTTCCGCCGCATAGACCGCAACCGCGACGCAAACCCGCTTACTGGGCTGCACGGAAACCTTGAGATACAGCGCGAGATGCAGAGTCGCATATCAAAAGGGCTGAGTTTTGCCACTATCTATGTGGACCTCGACAATTTCAAAGCGTACAACGATGTCTACGGGTTTTCCAACGGCGACCGCATAATAATCTGTACGGCCGACATCATACGCGATCAGGTCTTGCTTTGGGGCAACCAGGATGATTTCGTCGGACATATAGGCGGAGATGACTTTATCGTAATGACATCGCTAGACAAGGCAGTAACGATGAGCGAGCATATTATTGCAGAGTTTGACGAAAAAGTGATGGGTTTTTATAGCGATGGGGACAAGGAACGCGGCTACATCACTACGAAAAACAGAAAGGGCGAAACGGACACATTCTCGATTATGAGCATTTCGCTTGCCATCGTGACAAATGAGAAGCGCGAGATCAACAGCACGGTCGAGATCGGCGATATCGCGGCCGAGGTCAAGAAAAAGCTGAAGACTATGGATGGCAGCAACTATTTTGTCGACCGTCGTACTGACGAGCATTATATCCACGAGCACGAGGCGTCGGCCGGAGGGGCGGACATTACGTGAAGACGAGGGTGGGCATTATTTTTGGCGGCAGGTCGAGCGAGCATGAGGTATCGATCATGTCCGCGTCGGCTGTAATCACCAAAATTGACCGTGCGAAATATGAGCCTGTGCTTTTCGCAATCGACAAAAGGGGCGCATGGCATCATATTGAGAGCGATATGAGCTGCATTGCAGAGCTGTCGGACCCGAGGATAGCTTCGCTGACGGATGGGGCACGGCGGGTGACCCTTGCGGACTTTGATGCAATGACGGACTTTGCATTTCCGTTGCTGCACGGGCCGTATGGCGAGGACGGGACGGTACAGGGGCTCTTTGAGATGCTCGGCAAGCCTTATGCCGGATGCGGCGTCGCCGCGTCTGCGCTTTCCATGGACAAGATTTTCGCGAAAGAGATATGGGCAAGGGCAGGCCTGCCCCAATGCGAATATTCATATACGTCAAGGTATGCGTGTGCGGGCGGCATAGCGGCGGAAGCGGCCCGAATCGAGAATAAGCTTGCATATCCTATTTTTGTGAAGCCGGCAAACATGGGTTCATCGGTAGGAGTGAGCAAGGTTTTTGACCGTGACGCGCTGGAGGCGGCGATAGAGATGGCGTTTTGGTATGACAATCGCGTTATTGCCGAGCAGGCCATAAGCGGTCGCGAGATTGAGATAGGCGTTATCGGCAACGAGGAAGTCAGGCTTTCTGTCATTGGCGAGATACTCTTGGACACGGTATACTATGACTATGACAGCAAGTATCGAGGCGGCACCAAGCTCGCTGTCCCCGCAGACATACCCGACAGCGTGCGGGAGGAAGCGGAAGAATTGGCTCAAAAGGCCTACCGTGCGCTCGGCGGCAACGGGTTTGCGCGAGTCGATATGTTTTATGACGAGGGAGACGGGCAGGTATACCTGAACGAGATGAATGCCATACCAGGGTTTACGCAGTACAGCATGTTCCCGTTGGCGTGGCAGGCAAGAGGCGTTGGTTTCACGGAATTGGTTGAAAGGATTATTGAACTGGGCTATGAAAGACATAATGCTGCGAATAATAGGTAACAATATCCGTGGCCTTGAGGGCAAGAGCGAGGACGCGGATGCGACGGAGTTTATCACGGAGGGGCGCTTCACGAAGAAGGGCGACGCCCTATACCTTATATACGAAGAGTCGGAGCTATCCGGCGTTGCGGGTTTTACGACGAGCCTGAAAGTGACCGGCGGCAAGGTGCGGATGAAGCGCTACGGCGAAGAGAGCGGCATCCAGACGGCAATTGAATTTGAGAAAGGACGCAAATTCATGGGTTTGTATGAAACGCCGTTTGGGGCGTTCGAGATGGAAGTGCTGACAAACAACGTTGACAACAAGCTCGACCCGGACGGTGCAGGCACTCTCGGCATCGACTGCAGCGTAAGCTTGAAAGGCCTGTCCGAGAGCCGGAACATGCTGAAATTCGAGATAATGTAGGGGAGGATGGAAGAAATGAGCGAGATGGCAAAAGCGCAAGAGTGGCAAGCACTGTCCGGTGAGCAATTGGCGGAGCTTCGTGCTGAGGCTGTAGAGAAGTATGAGGGGTTGAAAGCGAAGGGGCTCAAGCTTGACCTGTCGCGCGGCAAACCCTCATCGGATGTCTTAGACTTGTCAAACGCTCTGTTTGACAGGCTTGACACGTACAAGGCCGAGGATGGAACTGACGTTCGCAACTACGGAGTGCTCGATGGGCTGCCGGAGTGCAAGAGGCTTTTTTCGGAGCTTCTAGGGATTCCTGCGGGGCAGATGATAGTCGGCGGCAACAGCAGCCTGACACATATGTACAACACTTTCGCGATGCTTTATCTTTTTGGGACGGCGGACGGCTTCGAGCCTTGGGGCAAAGCAGGGAAGGTCAAGATTATATGTCCTTGTCCTGGCTACGACAGGCATTTTTCCGTAAGCGAGGATTTTGGCGCGGAAATGGTCACGGTGGCTATGCTTGAGGACGGGCCGGACATGGACGCGGTGGAGGTGCTCGTTGCGTCAGACCCTGCCGTGAAGGGCATATGGCTTGTCCCGCTCTATTCCAACCCGACGGGTAGCGTCGTAAGCGAGGAGAAAGCGGCTCGGCTTGCAAGCATGAAGACGGCGGCCGGCGATTTCCGCATCTTCTGGGACAATGCCTATGGCGTTCACCACCTATGGGAAGAGCATAAGGCGCCCGATATCCTTGCTCTGTGCGAGCAAGCGGGCAACCCCGACAGGGCGTTTTATTACTTTTCGACATCCAAGATAAACTTTCCGGGCGCAGGCATAGGGCTGGTTGCTTCTGGCGTGGGCAATATCGCACGCATGAAAAGCCACCTGACGATGCAGACCATAGGCTTCGACAAGGTGGCACAGCTAAGGACCGTGAAGTTTTTCGATGGCAAGGCGGAGAATGTGCATCTGCATATGAAGAAGATCGCCGAGGTGCTTAGGCCGCGCTTTGACGTGGTTCTAGGGAATCTCGAACGTGAGTTTGCAGGCACAGGCGTGCTGTCTTGGGTAGAGCCAAAGGGCGGCTACTTCGTCTCGGTGGACACCCTGCCAGGCTGCGCAAAGGCGGTTGTAGCCATGGCGAAAGAGGCGGGCGTCACGCTTACGGGCGCAGGCGCCACATGGCCGTACAAGAAAGATCCGCAAGACAGCAATATTCGCATAGCCCCGACCTACCCAGCACTGCCGGAGCTCGAACAGACTATGGAATTGCTGGCGCTGTGCATCAAAATTGTGAGTATAGACAAGTTGCTAGGAGATATGGTATAAACAAGTCCTGTGTGCGGGCGTAGTTCAGTGGCAGAACACTAGCTTCCCAAGCTAGATATGAGGGTTCGATTCCCTTCGCCCGCTCCAAGTATGGAGGGTGTCTTAATATGCTGTACATGCCATTTGACTATACGTTTTTCCTGATGGTCTTGCCGGCCTTGATTTTTTCGATATGGGCGCAGGCGCAAGTGTCGGGGAGGTTCAAAAAATATTCCACGCAACGCACCAAGAACAATATGACCGGCGCCAAGGCCGCACAGGAAGTGTTGCGCCGTGCCGGAGTCACGGGCGTCAGGGTCGAGAAGGTGAGGGGCGACCTGACCGACCACTTCGACCCGAAGGCCAATGTGATACGCCTGTCCGACAGCGTGCATGACGTGTCATCCATCGCAGCGGTGGGCGTGGCGGCGCATGAAGCGGGGCACGCCATCCAATATGCCTCGTCTTACGGCCCCATGAAGCTCCGTGCCGCCATCATACCGATTACAAGCATCGGCTCGAAGCTGACCGTGCCGCTGATACTGATGGGGCTGATTTTCGATTTGACTGGCTTGATAAACATTGGGATATTGCTGTTCGGCGCGGTGGTCGTGTTCCAATTGGTCACGCTGCCTGTGGAGTTCAACGCGTCGCGTCGCGCCATCACCATCATTGGGGACGCCCGCCTGCTTGCGGAGGACGAGCTGCCCGGCTCAAAGAAAGTCCTGTCGGCGGCCGCCCTGACCTACGTGGGGGCATTGGCCGTGTCCCTGATGCAGCTTTTGCGGCTTATAATCATCGCGAGGCGGCGGTGATGTCGGAAAAATAATGGCATCATAACCATTACATTTGTCATGTATCATTCAAGCGCCTGTCACTTCCGTGGCAGGCGTTTTTTTAGTAGATTTGGGTAAGCCAAGTGCTGGCGGAAAGGAATGGCGAATGAACGAACATAAAGACGACTATATCTCGGTAAGCAGGCTTACGAAGAAGTACGGCGATTTTACGGCGGTCGACAGCCTGAGCTTCAATGTGCGGAAGGGCGAGATATTTGGGTTCTTGGGGCCCAACGGCGCGGGCAAGACGACGACGCTCAACGTCCTCTCTACGCTTTCGGACTTTGACCGGGGGGAGGTGCGAATCGCAGGCTACGACCTTGCCAAGGACGAGTTCAAGATAAAAGGTGTCATAGGGCTGGTGCCGCAGGAGATAGCCTTGTACACCAGTCTGTCCGCAGCGGAGAACGTGGCGCTCTTTGCCTCGCTGTATGGGCTTCGCGGGGCGGTTCTGAAAAAGGCCGTCGATGACGCGCTTGAGTTCGTGGGGCTTTCGGACGAACGCAAAAAGCCCGCGAAAAGGTTTTCTGGCGGTATGCAGCGTCGGCTCAACATCGCCTGCGGCATCGCGCACAGGCCGGAGATAATCATTATGGACGAGCCGACCGTCGGCGTGGACGCAAGAAGCCGCGATGCCATACTCGGCTCCATCAAGACATTGCAGGGCGAGGGCGCCACCATTATATACACCTCGCACTATATGCCAGAGGTTCAGGCGATCGCCGACCGCATAGCCATCATCGACAAGGGGCGGCTCGCCGCTATAGGCACGGAGCGTGAATTGCTTGAGCACGTCACGGATCGCAAATCGATATTGGTCGGCATAGACGGTAAGAATCTGCAGGATATCGAAGCCGCGGTCTCGGACATTCGCTTGCTCCCAGGCGTCAAGCTTGCGCGTTACGACGCGGAGCGGGACGAGCTAAGGGTAGACCTGGATATGGCAATGCCAAATATCTCGCCCGTGCTTAGGGCGATAATGGACAGAGGGCTTGCGATACGCGAAATATCCGAGGAGGCGCTTAGCCTCGAAACCACTTTCCTGGCGCTGACCGGCACGGATTTGAACGCCGACGTTACGGCAGGGTCAGCAACGTCGGCAGTAGCGGCTGGATAGGGGGTGGCGAACATATGTTCGAGTGGATAATCAGACACGTACGAGAGCTGCAAAGGGAGAAATCCGACATGTTTTTTGCGTTGGTGTTCCCGATAGCGATGGTCTTTATTCTTGGAAATATGCTTGCGGAGCTCGACAATCCAGACACGAGCATAGGAACGATACATATCGCGTACCATTATGATACAGAAACATCGGCGGTTCGCATGTTTATAGACGCCCTTGCGGAGCATGACGGGGTCACCGTCTCTGAGGCGGCGAACGCAGAGGAAATGGGTGACGCAGACGCCATGATGGTCTTCGGCTCCCCCCTCAGCATATCCATAGCGGAGGGCGAGGACCCCTATAAAAACCGCGCGGCAATGCTGATGGCACAAAGCTTTTCCCAGGAATATGCGGCTTATGCGGCGGTGGCGGGGCGGAGCCCCGAGGCGTTTGCGGAGCTCCTTGCGCCGGGCTTGACAGAGTTTCCCTCCCTGACAGCCGACAAGGACCTCGGAGTGCAACGCAGCATGATGGATTATTATGCGGTCACTATGATAGTGATGATCGCCTTTATGGGCGGCGGCGTGGGCGGAGCCGGCGACACTTTCCATGCAAGGCAGAATGGGGCGCTCCGCCGCGTAAGCGCTTCGCCTCGTGGCCGCGCCCGCCTGTTCCTTGAAAGCGTTGTCGGCCTCGTACCGCTAAACATTATGCAGACAGTGATGATAATGGTTCCGTCCGTGCTGTTCTTCGGCGCGCATTACGCGCAGGCATGGCACGACAACATCCTGCTCTTTGCCTTCTTCATCTTGCTTGGATTGGCGGTCTCGTCCGTCTTTATGCTCGTCGGGCTGTTTATCCGCATCAACCCGGCCATGCCCATCATGGCCATCATGTGGTCGCTGCTTTTCCTGTCCGGCACATTCGCGAGGGAGATGACCATCGAAGGGTTTTCCGAGTATCTGCCGATGAACATAGCGCAGCGGGCGGTTTTCGACCTGACCCTGTTCGGGCGTTATGACCAGCTTTTGCTCGCCATGGGCGGATGCGCCGTCGTGCTTGCCGTCGCCTGTGCTGTCGGCTCCGCGCTGTTCAGAAGGAAGGAGATTTTTTCGTGAATAATTTCCCTGCACTTTTCGCAAATAGCCTCTCCCGCATGAAAGGCATCCTTGTCTTGTGCGCGATTGTCTCGGTCTGCGTCGCCTTTATTGGGGGCTTGGGCGGCGAGGTCGAGCTTGCAACCATAAATCTCGGCTATATCGACAGGGACGGTAGCGCTGTCTCCGCTGATTTTGCCCGCTATATGACGGATGACCTGGGCATGGGGCTTGTGCTGTCGGACAGCGTGGACGATATGAACAGCGAGCTTATAGACAAACGAATATCAGGCCTCGTGGAAGTGCCCGCGGGCTTTGAGGCCGCATTGCTTTCGGGAAGCCCTGAGCCTGTGGCGCTTACCTTTACGGACGACTACGCAAACGAGGCGTTCACAAGGGGCTATATCGACGCCTATATGCAATCGCTCGGCCTTGTGGCGTTCGCGGCGTCCGGCGATGCGGCGGCGTTGGATGGCTTGCTGACGCAGGCGGCGGCGGAACGGCCGCCCGTGGCGGCGCTCGAAAAGGATGACAGCCTGCTTAGGGAGCAAAGGGAGAAATTCCTCTATCGGTCGATGCTGAGCTTCTTCACCATGTTTTCGTTCGTCATGGCGATAAGCGTCGCCAACATGGTCTTTGCGGACCGCAGGGACGGCACTTACAGGCGTATCAAGGCCGGTCGCGTCACTTCGTTTGAGTACGCGTCGTCAATCTCTGCCATCGGGCTTGTGCAGATGCTGCTTATCGTCGGCCCGTCGCTCGCCCTGTACGCGCTTTCGGGCGGAGACTCCGGCGTGCCCTTTGCCGTTACCGCTGGCCTGCTCACGCTCTTTGCCTTTTTCATAACAGGATTCGGCCTGCTTGCCGGGCTTTTGATGCCGACCCAAGGTGGAATAATCGCCTTGATAATCGCGGTGACGACCATAACATCCATGCTCGGCGGGGCTTTCTTCCCAGTGGACATGGCGCCTAAGCTCTTTAAGACGCTTGGGCAGTTCACGCCGCAACACTGGTTTTTCAGCGCCGTGGAAAATTGGCAGACGGGCTTGGACAGCCCTATAGGGCCTACGCTTGTCGTGTTGCTTGCAGGCGCCCTGTGCTTCGTGCTTGCAGGGGTGGTGTTCGCAGGGAACAGGAACATGGCGCGGTAGGGGGAGGTTTTGCTGGCAGCCAATAGGCAACCAATCTTACGGACCCCTTTAATTTGCCTGTCGAAAATCGGCATTGCAAATGGTGTGTCTGGTGTTGTATAATGTGCGGGAGTATGAAATGTGACTTCACAAATACGAATGGCAAGAGGTAAGTAAAAGGAGACAATAAGGATGGCGAAAGCAAAATTTGAGCGGAACAAACCGCACGTAAACATCGGCACGATAGGTCATATCGACCATGGCAAGACGACGCTGACGGCGGCGATCACCAAGACGCTGCACGCCCGTTACGGGCTTGGCGAGATCGTGGACTTCGACAAGATCGACAAGGCGCCGGAGGAGAAAGAGCGCGGGATCACCATCGCGACGGCGCACGTCGAGTACGAGACCCCCAACCGCCACTATGCGCACGTGGACTGCCCAGGCCACGCCGACTACGTGAAGAACATGATAACGGGCGCGGCGCAGATGGACGGAGCGATCCTCGTGGTCGCGGCTACGGACGGCCCGATGCCCCAGACGCGCGAGCATATCGTGCTTTCACGCCAGGTAGGCGTGCCGTACATCGTGGTGTTCCTGAACAAGTGCGACATGGTGGACGACGAGGAGCTTCTTGAGCTCGTCGAGATGGAGATAAGGGAGCTTCTTGACCTTTACGAGTTCCCCGGCGACGACACGCCGATCATACGCGGTTCGGCGCTGAAGGCGCTTGAGGACCCCGCCTGCGACTGGGGCGACAAGATAGTGGAGCTGTTCGAGCAGGTCGACAGCTATATCCCGCAGCCTGAGCGGGCGAAGGACAAGCCTTTCCTGATGCCCGTCGAGGACGTGTTCTCGATCACAGGCCGCGGCACGGTCGCCACAGGCCGCATCGAGCGCGGCATCATAAAGGTCGGCGAGGAAGTGGAGGTCGTAGGGCTTACAGAGGAGCGCCGGAAAGTGGTGGTGACGGGCGTTGAGATGTTCCGCAAGTTGCTTGACGAAGGCGAGGCGGGCGACAACATAGGCGCTCTGCTCCGCGGCGTGCAGCGTACGGAGATCGAGCGCGGCCAGGTGCTTTGCGCGCCGGGCAGCATCAAGCCCCATACGAAGTTCGAGTCCGAGGTCTATGTGCTCAAGAAGGAAGAGGGTGGCCGCCATACGCCGTTCTTCAACGGCTACCGTCCGCAGTTCTACTTCCGCACGACGGACGTGACGGGCGACCTCAGCCTTCCGGCTGGCGTGGAGATGGTAATGCCGGGCGACAACATCCAGATGACGATAGAGCTCATCACGCCCATCGCCATTGAGGAAGGCCTCAGGTTCGCCATCCGCGAGGGCGGCAGGACTGTCGGCTCCGGCGTCGTAACCAAGGTCATTGAATAGCGATGCGCGTCTTTTTCGCGAATCTCTGCGTTGCTCCTCGCTTCCACTCCTCACGTACGTTTAGTACGCTGCGTCGTGAAAGCTCCGGTGCGCCTTGACCTTCACGAAAAATCCTGTGCATCATGGATGATTGGTCATGAAAAATGTATCGAAACCATACGATGTGATAATAGTGGGGGGCGGCCCCGCCGGGCTTTCGGCTGCTATCTATGCCGGACGGGCGGGGCTGTCCGTTCTTGTCGTTGAACGCGCCGCCTTCGGCGGCGCCATCTTCCAGACGGCGGAGATAGCGAACTATCCAGGCGGGCAGCAAAGCGAAAGCGGCGCGGAATTTTCCGCAAGGCTAGAGGCCCATGCGTGGAGCTTCGGCGCGGAAAAAGCCCTTGGTGCCGTAACGGCTGTCAAGCTTGAGGGGGCGGTGAAGGAAATCGCTGTCGGGGACGTGGTTTACCGAACGCATTCGGTCATCATCGCGACCGGCTCTGTGCCGGCCAAGCTGGGCATACCTGGCGAAGCGGAGTTTACAGGCCTTGGCGTGTCCTATTGCGCAGTGTGCGACGGCCCGTTTTTCTCAGGCCTTGACGTTTTTGTGGTCGGGGGCGGCGACAGCGCCATCGAGGAGAGCCTGCATCTTGCAAAGATTGCAAGGAAGGTTACGGTGATTCATCGGCGTGATGCCTTTAGGGCGGCCAAGCAACTGGTCGAACGGGCAAAAAGCGCCGAAAACATCTCCTTTATGTTAGATACAATTGTGACCGGAATCGGCGGTGACGGCTTCCTTGCCCGAGTCGAAGCCGAGAACGTCAAGACGGGCGAACGCTTTGCCATTTCGGCGAACGAAGGCGAGAACTTCGGGTTTTTCATATTTGCGGGCATGAGGCCGTCAAGCGAGCTCTTCGATGGGCTTGAGATGAAGGATGGATATATAGTCACGGACGACGATATGCGTACAAGCATCCCTGGGGTTTTCGCCGCAGGCGATGTGCGAGCCAAGCGGCTCAGACAGGTCGTGACAGCGACCGCTGATGGGGCGATTGCGGCCATACAGGCAGAAAAATACATAGGGGAAAAAGCCTTTCCCGATGGATAAGCATAAGACATTAGTGGTAGCCACTATGAACGAGCACAAAATCGCTGAGATTTCGGCGATTGCGGGCTCGTTTGGCTATAGGGCCGTCGGGCGCGGCGAGGCAGGCGTGCCGGATATAGAGGTCGAGGAGACGGGGACCACCTTTGAGGAGAATTCGCTTATAAAGGCGCGCGCCATCTTCGATATGCTCGGCGGGGCGGCGGCGGTGGCGGCGGACGACAGCGGTATCGAGGTCGATGCGTTGTCCGGCGAGCCAGGGGTCTACTCAGCCCACTATGCCGAGGTGGATGCAGAAGCGGACGCAGGCTTTTTCGCCGCAGCGGAAGCGGAAGGGCTGGAAGGACGCCGGCGCCAAGACCGCGCGAACAATATAAAGCTGCTATGTCGCCTTGAGGGCGTGCCTTTGGAGAAACGCACGGCGCGTTTCGTCTCGGTCATCACCTGCCTCAGGCCTGGCAAAGAGCCGATAGTCTGCCGTGGCACGGTGGAAGGCCATGTGGATTTTGCGGAAACGGGAGATGGCGGCTTCGGCTACGACCCGTTGTTCATCCCGCTTGGCTACGATTGTAGCTTCGGGCTGTTCGGGCAGGGCGACAAAAATGCGATCAGCCATAGAGGCCGCGCGCTTGCCATGCTTGCAGAAAAACTGGAGGTAGACCGATGAATCACAAGCCCTTCATACTGACATCCTTTTGCGCATATTTCATGATTGCCATCCCTTTCAATATCCAAGGGGCCAATGCCCCCGTCACTATGGAGTATTACGGCATCACCGCTGCACAGCAGGGTTTTATTATGACAATGCAGTCGGTAGGGGTGCTCGCCGCATCCGTGTTCATAGCGCTCAAGGGCGAGCGGTACAACAAGATTCATGCAATCGCCTTCGGAATCATAATGTTTGCCATTATGAGCGCATCAATCGGCTTTGCCCCGCCCTATTTTTTGCTGCTTATTGTGATTGCAATGATGGGGGTAGGCCTTGCCTTTATAGACATAATGACGAACGGAGCGTTTTCGGAGATATATCCAGACCAAAAGAGCACGTTCATACCGCTTATCCATGCGATTTTTGGGGTTGGCGCCATGGTCACCCCAGTGTTTGTCACTCTTATCGTCAACCCGTCCGTCCCGTCAAGCTTCAGCTACCCGTTCCGTATAGTCGGGGCGGCGTGTGCGGCCATTTTCGTCCTGTACCTTGTGTGCGGCAAAAAGATCATGCCGGAGACCCCGTATATGAATATGGACGCCATGAGAAAGAGCGCGGTCGAAAACCCTGCGGAGATATTCAAGACGGGCAGGGCGTGGTATTTGCTCGTGGCAGGCTTTCTGTACTTCACTTTCCAATTGGGGATAATAGTTTGGCTTCCGACCTATGCCATTGAAAACGCGGGCGCGGATTTCAATACTGCCGGAATGCTGCTCACAGCGTTTTTCGCGGGATCTTTGGTGATGCGGTTTTTGGGCCCGCTTATCTTGCGGCGCCTTTCGCCCCGCCTGCTTTTCTCGCTCTTTGGCGCTGCGGCGGCGGCTTCGATGCTGGCAGCTATATTGACCGGGAGCATAGAACATATGTTCGTGCTGGTGGCTGTTTCCGGCTTTATGCAAGGCTCCGTCGTGGCGACCTTTATCATAATGAGCACGGAGGCTTTTCCCTCCCGCATGGCTTCGGCCTCGTCCCTTTTCTCGCTTGCGGTCGGCGCTGCCACATTCACTGCACCCCTGTGGATGGGCGCCATGTCGGAGCACACGGGCTTCCGGATCCCCATGATATTGATATGCTGTGCTTTGTTCGTATCGTCGGGTATGATTTTTTTTGGCGGAAGGCGGCTTAGATGAAAAAGGTCGTAAAAGAGGTTGCAGAGGGGACATACAAAAGGATTGCCGACCCGCTTTATGCAGGCGTCGCGGCGGAAGTCGGTTTCTGGCTGCTCCTTTCGCTTGTGCCCGCCACCATCTTGCTTGCACAGATTTTGCATATCTTTACCCTTTCTGCCGAGGCGGCCCAAAACCTTTTGGGCGTCTATCTGTCAGGGGAAGTTTACAACATCATCGCGCCGCTGCTTGAGTTCAACCCGCTTAAAAGCGTGACGGTCATATTCATCTTGCTGGCGCTTTGGGCGGGCAGCAGCGCAGTATTCGCGCTTATGCGAATCATAAACCGTGCCTATGGCATCTCGCTGAAAACGGAAAATTCGGTCGCCCATATTATAAAGGAGCGGCTGCGCTCCATGCTGATGACCTTGCTTTTGCTTGTCACCATGATATTCGCCCTTTATATACTCGTGTATGGCGAGGTTTTGGTACACACTGCGCTCGCATATTCCAACGACTTTATGGGCAACACATATACGTTTTCCGAAGTTTGGTACGGCGTACGTTGGGTCATCGCTTTCGTCCTGTTTTTCCTTACGGTATTCTCGATTTACTATTTCCTGCCCCGTTCAGGTGTGGCATATAAGGAGTGTTTTGCGGAAACCAAGATTGCCACTGCGAAAAACGTTTTCGCCGTCTGGCTGAAAAATCGCCGGCACGAGTATCTGCGTGCGATGCCAGGGAGCGTTTTTGCGGCGGCGGCCATGTTGATTGTGACAAGGATATACACCCTTTTTGTGCGTGATGTCGCGGACTTCAATATCAACGTCCTCTACGGCGGCCTTAGCTCTATCGTCGTATTGCTGTTTTGGTTTTATGTGATGGCTTTTATACTGATCGTCGGCATCCATGTCAATGCGGCATATGCAGAGTATGCCCTCCAATCGAAGAATGAAAAGGAGAAGAACTGAAATGAGAGATATTGCGAAAGAGCTGGGATTGCTGAATGAATGGCTGGCACAGGGCGGGCTTGACCCTGCTGTACGGGCGGAGCTTGCGGAACTAAAGGAGCGGTACGAAGCGGACCCGAACGGCGATGCCGCCGAGGGGATAGCCGACAGGTTCTTTCGGTTTATGGAGTTTGGGACGGCGGGTATGCGCGGCGTCATGGGCGCCGGCTCCAACCGCATAAACATCCATACCATACGCAAGATATCGCAGGGCTACGCAAATTATCTGAATGAGCTGGCAAAGGGCAAAGGGCGGCCTGCCAAAGTTGCCATAGCTTACGACAACAGGCGGCACTCAGACCTTTATGCGTTTGAGTCGGCGATGGTCTTTGTCGCGAACGGCATAGAGGCCCATATATTCGGGCGGCTGTCCGCCACGCCGCTCCTTTCGTATGCAGCGCGCCAGCTAAAGACCGACGGCGGCGTCGTGGTGACGGCAAGCCACAACAACAAGGCATACAATGGCTACAAGATTTACGACAATCACGGCTGCCAATGCATGCCGGACGATGCGGAGCGTGTCGCTGCGATGATAGACGAGGTGGATATGTGGGGCGGCGTGAATTGCATATCGGATAAATATGCTGCGGTGGCGGGGGACGAGACGGCATATACGGGTGCCACGCCGGGCGTGCTTGGACGAATGAAAAGGGCCGCCGCTGCGGAGCCGTTGCTGGAAATAATCCCGGAGGACATGGAACGCTCATATATAGAGCGCGTGCTTGCGGAAAGCCAAAGGCCAGGGTCGCTTGCAGATATAAGCGCGGTCTATACGGCGCTGAACGGCGCGGGTAGCGTACCCGTTCAGGCGATACTCAAAAAAGCCGGCATAGGCGGCCTTCATATGGTCAAGGAGCAGGAGCATCCCGACCCAGACTTCACGACGGCGCCTGAGCCAAACCCCGAAAAAGCGGAAGCCCTGAAGCTAGGTCTTGAATTGTGCGAAAAGCTGAAAGCGGATGGGCAGGCCCCGGATATACTCATAGGCACAGACCCAGACGCCGACCGCCTCGGCGCAGCCATTCTCCATCAGGACCAATATGTCCGCCTGACCGGCAACCAAGTGGGCATATTGATACTCGACCATATCATCGCCTGCCGCGAGACGGACGGGCGTATGCCGAAAAGGCCGGTCTTTATCACGACCATCGTGTCAACGCCCATCACCGGCAAGATGGCGGAAAAGCACGGCGTCGAAGCGAGGAATGTCCTTACGGGGTTCAAGAACATTGGCGACCAGATAAACAAGCTCGAGGTGTCCGGCGAAGAAGAGCGATATATATTCGGCTTCGAGGAAAGCTGCGGATATTGCTCCGGCCATTACTGCCGTGACAAGGACGCGCAGAACGCAGCGCTGCTTTTGCTCGAAGCGGCGGCTATGCAGAAGAAAAAGGGCCGCACGCTGCTCGACAGGATAGACGAGCTTTACCAAGAGCACGGCTGCTATATCGACGGGCTTGAGGAGCTTGTGCGGCCCGGCGAAAAAGGCATGCACGAGATAGCTGCCATCATGTCCGCCCTCCGCCGCGAAGAAGCAAGGGCGGCATTCAGCGCAGGCGTGGCCTCGTATACGGACTATCTCAAACAGGAATGTACGGTCTACGCATCCGGCGTGGCTCGCACGGAGCCCGTCACGGACGTGCCGCCTAGCGACGTCGTGGAGTTCGCGCTTGCGGACGGCTGCCGAGTGCTCGCCCGTCCCTCCGGTACAGAGCCAAAGCTAAAAATCTACTACACAGGCGTAGGCCCCACGGAAACGGCCGCGAACGAAGCAATCTCCCGCATGAAGCGGGAGATTGAAGGCATTATCGGCTGACTGTCAGGCAAACGAAGCGGTCGCCCCTACTAAAAAATCAATTCTTGGGGATTATGCGGACCGAGATTATCCCCTCCACGGCGAACGCCTTGCGAACCGCCGCCTCGTCCACGTTCTCGTCGCAATCGAGCAGCGTGCAGGAGAAGTCCCCTTTGCTCTTGTTCACCATGTTGCTGATATTGATTCCCATGCTCGCCAGCGCACTCGTCTGAGTGCCGAGCATGGACGGGATATTTTTGTGCAGCACGACGATGCGCGGGCCCACGTCCCACTTCTCGGCTTGGACGGTCGGGAAATTGACGGAGTTCAAGATATTGCCGCAATCTATAAAGTCCATGACCTCCCTGACGGCCATGATGGCGCAATTCTCCTCGCTTTCCTCGGTCGATGCGCCGAGGTGCGGTATAAGCAATGTGCCCTCCACGCCTTGCATGTCGTCCGTCGGGAAATCCGTCACGTAGCATCGCAGCTTCTTTTCGAGCAGAGCGCGTTTGAGATCCTCGCTGACCACGAGCTTGTCGCGCGAGAAATTCAGCAGGACGCATTTGTTGTTCATGTTTTCCAGCATGGAATAATCGAACATGCCGTTTGTGTCTTTGTTTGACGGTACATGGAGCGAGACGTAGTCGCAATGCGGGAGCATGGACGGCAGCTTGTCAAACAGCTTGACGGACGGCGAAAGGTCGTGGGCCGCTTTGAGCGATATATATGGGTCGAAGCCGACTACCTTCATCCCCAACGCTTCGGCTGCGTTCGCGACCATGACGCCGATAAACCCGAGCCCTACGACGCCGAGGGTCTTGCCTGCGATTTCCTCGCCGGTGAACTGCCCCTTGCCCTTTTCGACGGCCTTGGCAACGTCCTCGGTCAGGGTTTTTTCCCAATCCAATGCGGAGGGGATGTTGCGGGCGGCCATTATCATGCCTGCAAGAACAAGCTCCTTAACGGCGTTTGCGTTCGCGCCTGGCGTGTTGAATACGACGACGCCTTTCTCCGCGCATTTGTCGATGGGAATATTGTTGACTCCGGCGCCTGCGCGCGCGATGGCAAGCAGGCCGTCCGGCAGATCCATCTCATGCATATCCGCGCTGCGGACGAGTATGGCGGTCGACTCGCTCTCGTCCTCGGTAAGCTCGTAGTCCTCGGTCAAAAGCTCAAGCCCCTTGGGTGAAATCTTGTTCAATGTCGCTATTTTATGTTTCATCTTTCAAAAATACCTCCTACAATAAACTACAATCAATAAAGAATATATCAATTATCGGGTAAATGCAAAAATTATTTGATAGAATAAGCATTAATATCGTTTCGGTAAAACTATGCATTGCAATGAGAGAGGGCAGGTAAATGGGAGAGAGAGTCTATAATTTTTCAGCGGGGCCGTCGGCTCTGCCGGTGGAAGTGATGGAGAGCGCGGCGGCGAATATGCTCGACTACGAGGGTGCGGGCATGAGCGTGATGGAGATGAGCCATCGCTCTAAGCCGTTCGAGAAGATAATCCAGGACGCGGAGGCAAATCTGCGGACTTTGATGGGAATACCAGATGACTACGATGTGCTGTTTGTGCAGGGGGGCGCAACCCTTGTTTTCGCCATGCTGCCGCTGAATCTTATGACGGGCAGCGGCAAGGCCGACTTCCTTATCACGGGGCAGTGGGCAGAGAAAGCGTACCAGGAAGCGGCCAAGTTCGGCGATGCGAAAATCGTTGCGAGCTCAAAGGAGAACAAGTTCTCGTTTATTCCCAAGACTTCGGCGGGGGATTTTCGCTCGGACGCCGACTACGTTCACATCACATGGAACAATACGATATACGGGTCGAAGTTCGCGTCCGTTCCGGATACGGGCGGCGTGACGCTCGTCACGGATATGTCGAGTTCGATACTTTCGGAGAAGGTGGATGTGTCGAAGTTCGGCTGCATCTATGCAGGGGCGCAGAAGAACATCGGCCCGGCTGGTCTGTCCATAATAATCGTCAGGAAAGACCTTGTCGGCCATATGAGGGATGGCATGCCCACCTACCTTGACTTCAAGGTTCATGCGGACAACGATTCGCTCTACAACACGCCGCCTGCGTGGTGCATATATATGGCGGGCGAGGTGTTCAAGCATCTGCTCGCCAAAGGCGGGATAGACGCGATGGAGGCCATCAACAAACGCAAGGCAGCCAAGCTCTACGACTATATAGACGGCTCGAAGCTTTACACGGCGCCGGTCGCGAAAGAGGACCGCTCGCTGATGAATGTGGTTTTCGTGACGGGTGACGAGGAGCTTGACAAGAAGTTTGTCGCTGAGGCGAAGGGCGAGGGGCTTGTGCAGCTGAACGGACACCGCTCGATAGGCGGTATGCGTGCGAGCATCTACAACGCGATGCCGGAAGAAGGCGTTGATAAGCTGATAGATTTTATGAAGCGGTTTGAGGGGGAGAACGCGTGAAGTATTTAATCTTGGTGCCAGACGGGGCGGCCGATGTCGTCGTGGGGAATGAGCCGACGCCGCTTGAAGAGGCATCGATGCCGACGATAAACTGGCTTGCACAACATGGCCGCGTGGGTTTGGTGCGGACTGTCCCGCGAGGGGTGGCGCCAGGCAGCGACGCGGCGAACCTTGCTGTGTTGGGCTATGACCCCAAGGTTGATTTGACGGGGCGGTCACCGCTTGAGGCCGTAAGCATGGGCATAGATATGGGCGACCGCGACGTGGCGTTCCGCACAAACCTTGTGACCCTTTCGGATGTCGGCGGCGATGGGGGTGGCGATTGCGGTGGCGCTTACGAGCATCTTACAATTCTCGACCACGCATCGGGCGACATATGCGACGAGGACGCAAGGGTCTTGATTGAGCATATCGACTCAAAGCTCGGCTCTGGCGACCCTGCGAACGAGGGACGTGTAAAGTTCTATGCGGGGGTCAGCTACCGCCATGCGCTTATCGTACGTGACGGCCTCCCCACAAAGAGCGGGGTGGGCAATGTCTTTGAGGATTATCCGAGCTATGCGCTTACGCCGCCGCACGATATCCTGGACAGGCAGATAGGCCTCTACCTGCCCGACAAGGAAAACGATGTGTATATCCTTGCCATGATGAAAAAAAGCTACGAGCTCCTGAAAGACCACGAGATAAACAAGGCACGTATCGCAAATGGGCTAAGGCCCGCCAATTCCATCTGGATATGGGGCGAGGGCCGCAGGCCGCAGATTGCGCCCATCACGGAGAAGTACGGCGTGGAGGGCACGGTCATTTCTGCGGTGGACCTTATCAAAGGGATAGGCATATGCGCGGGGCTTGAGCCGATAAAGGTCGAGGGCGCGACGGGCACGATACATACGAATTACAAGGGCAAGGGGCAGGCGGCGATAGACACGTTTGCCAAGGGCAAGGACCTCGCCTATATCCATGTGGAAGCGCCGGACGAATGCGCCCACCAAGGGGATCGCGAGGGGAAGATAAAATCGCTTGAATATATAGACGAGGGCATAGTCGCCCCTGTGCTTGAGTGGCTTCAGAAGCACCGCGAGGATACGGGCGAGGAATTCCGGGTGCTTATCGTGCCCGACCACCGTACGCCTGTCGTTATTCGCACCCATACCGACGAGCCTGTGCCGTATGTGTTTTATGACAGCGCGGCAGCCGGGTCTGGGGTCGCAAACAACAAACATACGTTCTCGGAACGCTCTGGCGTCACGGGCGGATCCATGCATTCCGGAAGGAAACTTGCGGATGTATTTTTCGGCGCTTAAAGGGATAGCGATATTTATTTTGTGCGCCGTGATGTTTGGCGCCCCGCTTGCCGTGCTTGCGGTGTCTGGCATTCTGGCGTCCAGCACCCCAATACTTTCCGCTCCGATGCCTGAACCGAGGGTGCAGGCGCGCTCCGCAACGCTTATAGACGTTGAGACCGGCGAGACGCTTTTTGAAAAAAGCGTAGGCCCGACGCGCCCCCCGAATGCGTTCACTTTGTTTATGACGGCGCTGCTTGCAGCGGAGGCTCTTAGACCAGACGATATGCTGACAATGGACAGGGAGGTCTACGGCATAACTGGGCATCAGGTAGGTTTTCTAGAACGCGAGGAAGTTCCCGTAGGCGATTTGCTTCATGCCACGTTGTTCAATGCGGGGGACGATGCGGCAGTCGCTTTGGCGAAAGGCGTGTCCGGCTCCGTGGATGACTTTGTGGATTTGATGAATGAAAGGGCACGGAGCCTCGGCTGTGCATGGACGGTGTTCGAGAACGTGAATGGGCGGCTGCCTGCGCCAGGTCAAAAGACCACGGCAAGCGATCTTGCCCGTATATTGCAGGCGGCGCTGAAAAACGACATGATCCGCTCATACGCCTCAAAGAGCGAATATACCATCCCTGCGACAAACATGAGTGCCGAGCGGGAGCTTGAGAATGCAAGCCCCTTGGTCTTTTATGATGCGGATGCCGGGCGTCAGTTTGTCGTCCCTGCGGGGGTGGGCGAAGGCACGGACGATGACGAAGGCGCGGCGGAGCTGGCGGTCTTTGGGTCAAAGGACGGGCGGGGCGTCATAGCGGTGGTTTTTGGCGATGACGGGGGTGCGGACACAGGCGTCGGCATGGATATTATAGCGGGGATGTATACCGATGCGGTCGCCTTGCTAGAGTATGGGTTTGCGATGCTGGCAGAGGAAGAGGCCGATGAGCCAGAGGAGGAGCCAGAGGAAGCGATTTTAGAGGAAGAGCCCGAAAGGAGAAGCTTCCTTGAGGCCATCGGGCTTGGCGATTTCAGAGAAGAAGGGTTTTCATTTTATCTCAGGATCGGCGCTGCCGTTATCATTGTGCTTGTGATCGTCTTGCTGATCGTGCTGATTCGTCACAGGTACACGCGCGACCCCTATGTGCGTAGCGTGAGGTCAGGGCGTGCCACGCATGAAGTCAAGCGCGTCCGCAAGCTCAAATGACTTTCGATATCCAGGAAAACTTGAAACGCCTGCCCGCCGTGCCGGGCGTCTATCTGCATAAGGATAGGTTCGGTGAAATAATCTACGTAGGCAAGGCTTCTTCGCTAAAGAGCAGGGTACGCCAATACTTTGTTTCCCCGGAAAGCCTTGACGCAAAGACGCAGGCGCTTGCAAAAAACATAGCCGAGTTTGAATATATCGTCACGAACACCGAAGCGGAGGCATTGATCCTTGAAAACACGCTTATCAAAAAGCATAGGCCACGATTCAATGTGCTGTTGCTTGACGACAAGACTTACCCCTATCTCAAAATTACATATGGAGAGACATACCCAAGGCTTGTCAAGACGCGGACGCTTGCAGGCGACGGCAGCAAGTATTTCGGGCCATATGCGGATGTATCGGCGCTCAACCGCATAATAGATTTGTTGAACGACTCTTACCGGCTCAAGCGTTGCAAGCGTAACAGGTTTCCAAGGAGCCACCGCCCGTGCCTGAACGGGTTTGTCGGCGGATGCGACCGCTGTTGCATGGAGGACGCACCGCTTCCTGACGAATACTTAGACCGCATCGAGGGCGTTGTGAACTTCTTGAAGGGGCGGGACAAACAGCTCGTCGCTTCGCTTAAAGCCCGTATGAAAGAGGCATCCGATTCTATGGATTTCGAGGCGGCCGCAAAATGCCGCGACCTTATAGCATCGGCGGAGGCAGTGACCGAGCGGCAAAAGGTGGATCTACTGTCATCCGGCAGCATGGACATCTGCCTTGCGAGCGGCATGGATGCGGATACGGGCAGGGCGGCACGGATGGCGGTGTTCTTCGTGCGCGACGGCAGGCTGGTGGGGCGGGAGCTTCACCATCTCGAAGCGGAGGCGGGCGCCGTAAAGAAGGACATCACGGCGGCTTTCCTAAAGCAATACTACGCGAACCAGACGATGTTCCCAAAGGAGATATTGCTTGAGGAGAGGATAGAGGATATGGGCGCGATAGAGGGCTATCTTTCCGAGGCGGCAGGCCACAGGATACGCCTTATAGTGCCGGAGCGCGGCGACAAGCGGGCCTTGCTCAAGCTTGCGCAAAAGGATATCCGCGAAACGGAGGCGCTTGCGGTGGATATGTTGGCGGCAAGGCAGGCACGGGACGAGGCGGCGATGGATGCGTTGTGTTCCGTTGTCGGGGGGGCGGTCGCAAGCGGCGAAACCGTGTCCCTCGCAGGGGGCGGGGCAGGGGCGTCTGGGGACGCCCGTCCCATCCGCATCGAGGCCTACGACATATCGCATACGGGCGGCGATGACAGCGTCGGCGCCATGATCGTCTTTCGCGGTACGGAGAAAAGCAGCAAGGACTACCGCCGCTTCAAGATACGTACGACGGACGATGCCGGCAAGAGCGCTGACGATTACGCCTCGTTGCAAGAAGTGATTTACCGCAGGCTCAAACGCGGGCTTGATGGCGACAAGAGCTTCGACGAGCTTCCGGATATCATACTTGTCGATGGCGGCAAGGGCCATGTAGGGGCGGTCGCGCAGATTGTAAAAGCGTTCGGGCTTGACCCGCCCATTCCCGTCCTAGGCATGGTCAAGGACGACCGCCACCGCACGCGCGGCCTTGTGTCGGTAGACGCCGAAACAGGCAAAACCATCGAAACAGACCTGACGCAGACGCCCGAACTCTATCACCTTGTCGGCGCCATTCAGGAAGAAGTGCATCGCTTCGCGCATACCTACCATCAGGGCGCGCGTACAAAAGCGCTGTTTCGTAAGTGACATGGGAGAATTTGGGTATTGACACACAGTATGGGGTGTGGGATAATCCTTATGTCAACGAAAGTTGATATCTATGGTTAAGGAAAGCGAAAGACCCCGGAGTTGTGTTCCGGGGTCTTTCATATGCTAGTTGCCTTCCCACTTAACTTTTTATGCCGAATGTTTTATAATAATTCTAAAATAGCAATCAGCACTTATCAAAAAAGGGAGGTTTATTATGAAAAAGTTTATATGTTCCATATGCGGTTACGTCCACGAGGGTGACGCACCCCCGGAAAGCTGCCCGCAGTGCAAAGCCCCGGCATCCAAGTTCAATGAGCAGTCGAGCGAAGGCCTCGTTTTCGCTGACGAGCATCGCATAGGCGTCGCCAAGGATGTCGATCCTGAAATCCTTGAGGGGCTTCGCCAGAACTTTATGGGCGAGTGTACCGAAGTGGGGATGTATCTCGCGATGAGCCGCCAGGCGGACAGGGAAGGCTTGCCCGAAGTCGGCGAGGCATACAAGAGAATCGCGTTTGAAGAAGCCGAGCATGCCGCCAAGTTTGCGGAGCTTCTGGGAGAAGTCCTCGATGTCTCGACCAAGAAAAACCTTGAGATGCGCGTTTTGGCCGAGCATGGCGCGACGCAGGGCAAGAAAGACATCGCGACGAAGGCGAAGCAGCTAAACCTTGACGCCATACACGACACCGTGCACGAGATGTGCAAGGACGAAGCCCGCCACGGCATGGTGTTCCAAGGCCTGCTGAAGCGGTATTTCTAGTCTTGATACCAGAAACGGGTGGGGGCACAGCACATCAGGGCTTCGTCCCCACCCCCAATGACAAGGGTGGCTTAGCTTCAAATCCCGATATGACCCAAGGATATCACGTTGACCCCATCAGGTCTTGTGTAGCTGACGCTTCCTGCCGTAAGAATATTTAGCGAGGTCATTTCTTTTTGCTTTGAATCAGAAAGCTTTTTGGTGAGTGCGAACAGGCTTTTAGCGGCGGCCTCAATGTGTGCGTCTCCGCCGAGCTTCACTTCAAATCCAGCCCACCGTCCATCAAGCAGTTCGACAATTGCATCGACTTCGAGGTTTTTCTCGTCACGGTAGTATGAAACGTTGCCACCCATATGACCTGCAAAAATCCGAAGGTCGCGAATACATAGGGACTCAAAGAACAGCCCTAATGCTTCTGGATCCTCAAGCAGTTTAGATGACGATATCTGCAATGCGGCAGCGGCAATGGATGGGTCTACGTAATGCCACTTGGGGCTGACCCGTTGCCGCACCTTAGACCTGATGTGCGTAGCCCATGGATGGAGTTCTTCCAAAACAAATATCTTGGCCAGAGCATCCATGTATTTTCGCGTCGTGGGGATGCTCATACTTTGAGTTGTCTCGTCCTTGGCATCTTCGCCGAAAATCTTTGACTCACCTGCAATATTTGTGATTGATGCTTCTGTGGATATATTGCGTGCGAGAGACCTAATCAGTGATTTCATACGCATAGCATCAAAACCGCCCCCTATGTCCGTCATTGAAATATTCTCTATATAATTCTGCAGATAGAGACTTGCCAGATCCTCTGCCATGTCTTGCGTTCGTGGCCAGCCACCTTTCACAATGAATTCGGCGTACTCAGAAGCCTTTGGGCCGCTGATTGCCGCAACCCGTGTGCCTTCTTCAAACAGGCTTTTGAAGTCTATCTCCCCTGTTCCAAGACCCGACTCGAAAATCGACATAGTCCTAAGCATGATTCGCCCAAATCTTCCTGCCCCGCTATGCCTTGTGATTTCATCATTTGGTGTAGCTGATCCTGTCAAAATGAACTGTCCCGTCAAGCCCCGTCTATCTACTTCGTGGCGCACGGCGTTCCAAATATTTGGCGCAAGTTGCCACTCGTCAATCAGTCTTGGAGGTTCCCCTGCAATGATGGCGGAGGGGTCTGTCTGTGCAAGCGTAGCAAGTGTGGGAGATTCATCAAGCGATTTGTACTATACCATATAGCTCTTGTTTTCACAATTGCGCTCATATCGTTTTCACAATTACGCTCGCATCATTTTCACAATTACGCTCACAACAACATAGGTGGTGTACAAAGTGGCTTGCAATGTTATACTGGTGTTCGATGAAAAGAAGAAAAGAAATGGTGGTGTATATATGATACCAGAAGAGCGCAGGGACAAGATCCTTGGCCAGATAATCGAGGATGAGGTCTGCTCCATAAAAAAGTTGGTGGCGGAGTTCGGCGTTTCTCGTGTCACGATCCAGCGCGACCTGACCATGCTTGAGGAAAGCGGGCAGATTGCAAAGGTGCATGGCGGGGCAAGACTTATAAAGCCGGACAAGAATGTCTTTGAGTCACGTTTCAATATCAGGATAAAGCAAAATTACCGAAAAAAGAGACAGATAGCGAAAAAAGCCTTGGGGTTCGCAAGACCCCAAGGCTGCATTTTTATCGATAGCTCCACTACCGCGCACGTATTCGGCGTGGATTTGTTCAGCCAGAATATACGCGACATGGTCATCGTTACGAACTCGCCATCGCTTCTGCAAGAGGCCGGAAAACACCCGGACTACAAGATAATCTCGACCGGCGGGGAGCTTTTGCACGCCCTTTCGATGTACACCGGCGAGTGGGTGTCTGACTTTATAGAGAAGATCAACTTTGACTCAGCGTTCATCTCCGCCGCTGGCATAAGCGAAGACCTCAAAATAACCACGGAAAACCGCGAGCTTTCAAACATCCTGACGAAGGCCATCCAAAATAGCAAAGAAGTGAACCTCTTGGTGGACTCGTCAAAGCTGTTCCGCAAGGGGATGATCACGGTCGGCGACCTAAGCTGCTGCACGCGCCTCATTACGGACGACGCAGCCACAAAACAACAGAGAGCCAAACTTTCCCGCTCCGAGATAGAAATAATTTAAACAACCTATTGACAAACTTTTCTGTGTATGGTATATTATCCCACACGATACTATTACTGCCATACACAGGAGGGCACTATGCCAAAGACAAACAGAGAATACAAAGACAGTCTGTTCAAAGACTACTTTGCAGACGAAAAAAGGCTTATCGAGGCTTACAACGCCATCGCCGGCACAGACTATCCGCAAACCGCCAAGCTTGAGTTCAAGGAGCTGAAAAACGTTCTGTTCCAGTCCGCAAGCAACGACATAGCGTTTTTGCTCGATGACCGCTTCATCGTTCTGATCGAGCACCAGAGCACCATCAATGAGAACATGCCGCTGCGTATGTTGCAATACTACAGCGAGATAAGCAAGGGGCTTGTCGATGAGGATGCACTGTACGGCAAGAAGGCCGCCAAGATTCCGACGCCGGAGTTCTTCGTCATATACAATGGACTCGACGAGTATCCAGACAAGAAGGTGCTCAAGCTGTCGGATGCGTTTATCAGCCCGCCCGCAGGGGCGGCTGCCAAAAGCCTGCAATCCCCGCCCAATTCCCCAAGCCTGGAGCTCATTGTGACAGTCTACAACATAGCGGCGGGTCACAGCGAGAAGATGTTGAGACGGAGTGCGGCCCTGTCGGACTACGCCAAGTTCGTATCCGTCGCCTACGAATGTCTGAAAGACGCCAAGACCAAAAATGAAAATGAGGAAGCCATCAAAAAAACGGTACAATACTGTCTTGAACATGATATCATGGTGTCATATCTGAAAAAGAAAGGGTCGGAGGTCGGAAGGATGCTAAGCTTGGAATGGAATGACGAAGTATACCGTAGGGTCCTCTTGAAGGAAGGCCGCGAGGAAGGTCGCGAGGAAGGTCGCGAGGAAGGTCGCGAGGAGCGTTCGCTCGAAGTCGCCCGCAACATGAAGGCTGAGGGTGCAGAGGTGGCGTTTATATCGAAGGTAACAGGCCTGTCCGAGGATGACATCGCCGCCATATAAAAAAGTGTACAAACTGGTGGAATTTTGAGATAATTAGCTGGTAGGCTGTTGTATAAAGCTAAGATGTTTTGGCGGGAGGAACATTTGCTGGCTAAGGGTACAGGCAGGAGTGCGGTTCGTAATATAGGGCGTTGCGACGCTGGCACAGAGGCCTGGGGGCGGCGTCCGCCTATCCTCGAACGTAAGTTCGGGGGGGGGGGCATTTTCTAGTATAAAAGCCCAAAAAATAGGAACGATAATATAGCAAGGCGTTATGCATGTTTGCAACGCCTTGTTTTGTTTTTTGTCACTTAACAAAGCAAGATGGGAGAATGGTATTGTGGACGCTGGGAAAAGAACATCAAGACGTATCTATAGTGTGGTAGCGTGGGCGCTGGCTCTTGCGCTCGTCCTTACGATGACGCCGCTCTCGGGGGCTGCCGCGGGGCAGATACCCTCCGGCGGCGCGGTGACCGCCGCGTCAAACCAAGAAGACGGAGCGAGCGACAGCACTGGCGGCGGCTCCGGCGGTACTGACACGTCCGGTGGCGGCGACAACCCGGGGTCGGGCTCGCCCGGCGACGCCTCGGGCTCTCCCGACCCCCCCCCCCCCCCCCCCCCCCCCCCCCCCCCCGCCCCCCCCCCCCCCCCCCCCCCCCCCCCCCCCCCCCCCCCCCCCCCCCCCCCCCCCCCCCCCCCCCCCCCCCCCCCCCCCCCCCCCCCCCCCCCCCCCCCCCCCCCCCCCCCCCCCCCCCCCCCCCCCCCCCCCCCCCCCCCCCCCCCCCCCCCCCCCCCCCCCCCCCCCCCCCCCCCCCCCCCCCCCCCCCCCCCCCCCCCCCCCCCCCCCCCCCCCCCCCCCCCCCCCCCCCCCCCCCCCCCCCCCCCCCCCGGGGGGGGGGGGGGGGGGGGGGGGGGGGGGTAAAGCGCACTCCCTTATAGTCACGTTATTTACAGCAAATACTATAACTATTCCCACGCGACATCATTTGCGGTTTTAGATGAATTACTCATAGTTTCTCACCACTACTTCATCAATTTCACCGCGTTTTGTAGCGTCGGAATTTATTGCCCTTTTCGCCTGTACAATAGTTGTATGATAAGCGGAATACTGTTCCCTTATAAAGTCTGTCGCAGAATTGGATAGCATAAATTTTAAGCCGCGCCTGTTCAATTCATCGCAACACTCGCGGAGCCTTATTTGCTCATCACGAGAAAAACCGCCTTTTGCGTATCCTGTAAAACTGGAAGTATCAGAAACAGGATCATAGGGCGGATCAAGGTAGACAAAAGTTCCTTTTGGCAAAGTCCGTAAAACTTCCGCATAATCAAGGGATGTCAAATGAACCGTTGCAGCGTTCAGATATGAACTGACCGCCCGTAACGCAGGAGCATTAACGATATTCGGGTTACGGTAGTTCCCAAACGGAGAATTGAATTCCCCCGCGCTATTCACCCTGAACAAGCCATTGTAACAAGTCTTGTTCAGATATAGTATCCGGGCGGCTTTTTCAACGTCTGATAACGCAGAATACTTTGCCTTGTCCCTGTCCCAATCCCGAACAGAATAGAAATAATCGGATTCATTCCTGAACCCTTGCAAGGCGGCAATGAGGGCTTCAACGTCGCTTTTTATAATCTCATAGACACGGACTAACTCATCGTTAATGTCATTAGCGTAGACTGTTTCAGGTTGTATTTCAAACAGCAACGCGCCGCCGCCCACAAACGGTTCACAGTATGCAGCAAACCTTTTTGGAAGTAGCGGCGTTAGGGCATCAAGCAATTGACGTTTGCCGCCAACCCATTTAAGCACGGGAGCAACCAAACTATTTTTTGCCATAACTATAGCGCTTTCCTTGAATAAAATGACTGCCAAGTGATGTGTAAGATAGGCAAAATACCCGCATTCCCTCTCCCCCAGCCCCTCTCCCGCAAGCGGGAGAGGGGAGTAAAGCGCTCCCCCTTATAGTCGCGTTATTTGCAGAAAGCACTATAAAAACTTTTCCTACGGGAAGTTATGGTTCGCAAGCCAGCCAATATCGGGCAATGTCCAGCATACGGTTGGCAAAGCCCCATTCGTTATCAAACCAGATCAGAAGATTGACAATGTCGGGCGAGACATTTCGGGTTTGACCGGCGTCAATAATGCCGGAATGAGGGTCATGATTGAAATCAACAGAGGCGTGCGCGGCATGGGTCGCCGCTAATTGTCCCCGATATTTTCCGGCGGCTGCATGTCCCAATAATCGGTTGACCTCTGAAGCATCCGTCGCCCGCTTCAGGACAACGGTCATGTCAAGGGCGGAAACATTGACGGTCGGAACACGAATTGCCTTTGCCGTCACCTTGCCCGTCAATTCCGGCAGCAGGCGCTCAATGCCCCTTGATAAGCCTGTAGCAACCGGAATGATGGATTGCGTCGCCGAACGGGTACGACGCAAGTCCGGGTGATGATAGCCGTCAATCAAGGGCTGGTCATTCATCGCCGAATGCAGGGTCGTAATCAGCACATGTTCCAGACCTATCGCCTCTTCTAAAACAGCAAGCACAGGAACGGCGGCGTTAGTGGTGCAGGACGCGCCGGATACGATTTGCGCCTGCCGCTTCGCCAGGTTGGCGTGATTGACGCCGAACACAACGGTTTCATCCACATCCTGGGCGCTCGCCGCCGGATGGGAAAGCAACAGACGCGGCGCGCCAGCGGCAATAAAACGCTTCAAATCAGCGCGATGATGGTACTGACCGGAACATTCCACCAACAAATCAGGCTTGAACGCCCCCCAATCCACGCCTTCCGGCGTATTGGCATGAGTTACGGAAATATGACGATCATCCAGAAAAAGACCGTTTGGAGCTTCCGTGACGACGCCGGGAAAGCGCCCGTGCGTGGAATCAAAGCGGGTGAGATAGATAATGCTGTCCAGCCCCGCAGGCTCATTTATGGCGACGACCTGAAAGCGATCCGTGAGACCGGCTTCCGTAATGGCGCGAAGAAAACAACGCCCGATCCGCCCATAGCCATTGATGACCAGACGAAAAGGAGCAGAGGGAGAAGAAGGGAGAGCCATTGGTTTTTAGCAATTCGCAATCATAGCGGTTTTGATGTTATACGCTTTTCCTCTTGGCGGACAAGCAGTCACGGCGCGGCAAGCCCTCTCCCCCGACCCCTCTCCCATAAATGGGAGAGGAGAGATTAGCGGCGCAGCCACTCGCGGCGCAGCCAAAATTGCCGTCTGCAAGCCCCGTCTGCAAAATTCACTATGCAAGCCCCTCAATCAGCCTGTTTTTTCAAAAAGGCGGGGACTTCGCGGTCGGGGAGCGAGCGATTGCCGCCGCTTATGCCATCACGGCGGAGAATGCCCTCCCGCCCGCTGCCGATCATCGCGGGACGCCGGGGAAGCAAAGGAGCAAAGTTTTGCGCCAAAGCGCCGTTTCCGCCTATCTGGCTACTCTCGGCATTCTTCCGACGCCGGAAAATCGCCGGAATGGCTGATTCCTCGCTCGGCGACAAATGCCTGCCCACCGCATCGTCAGTTCCGGTCGCCTGATTGATCAGGCTTAACGACGGCTTGGCTCGAACGGCAGGCGCATCCAGACCAGTGGCGACAATGGTGACGCGCAGACGATCGCCTATCTCGTCATCAATGACCACGCCATGAATAACATTGGCCCCATCAACGCTGAAACTCTTGACCGCAGTCAGAGCCTCGTCAACCTCGTCCATCTGGAAGTCGGAAGGAGCGGTTATGTTGAGCAGCACCGCCTTGGCAGTGGAAAAATCAACGCCCTCCAAAAGCGGAGACTTGATCGCCTGCTGCACCGCAATGCTGGCGCGGCCACCTTGCCCATCCAGCGCAATGATGTCGCCAACGGGAATGGTAGCCATGCCCATCAAGGCGCGTCCGGTGGATTCCAGCACGGTTCTCACGTCATTGAAGTCGACATTGATAAGACCGGGGCGGGTAATGATTTCGACAATGCCGGAAACCGCATTTTTCAACACGTCATTGGCCGCGCCAAAACATTGCATCAGGGTAGGACGAGGAATGGCAAGACACTCTTTCAGCTTGTCATTCAGAATCACCAGCAAGGCGTCAACATGCGGCGTCATCGCCTTGATGCCCTCTTCCGCATTGTTGATCCGCTCGCCGCCCTCGCCTTCGCTCGGCTTGGTCACCACCCCGACAGTCAGGATTTCCATCTCCCTGGCAAGCTGGGCAATGACGGGAGCCGCGCCGGTTCCCGTCCCGCCGCCCATGCCGGCGGTAATGAACACCATGTCGTATCCGGTTAAGCGTTCGCGTAACTTGTCCAGCGAGGCTTCCGCCGCTTCCCGCGCCCGATCCGGCTTGCCGCCCGCGCCAAGCCCCCTTTTCTTGCCGAGAGCTTCGCTGTAAAGCAGCATCCGGCCTTGCGCGAGATTGCTCTTCAACGCCTGGGCATCGGTATTGATTGCGAGGAAATCTACGCCTTCAATTCCTTCCCTGATCATGTGGTTGACAGCGTTGCCGCCGCCACCGCCTACACCGACAACCAGAATCTTGGCAGCCGCGTCCTCGTCGCAAAAGTCTTCCAATTCCAGTTGTTCCTGATCAATTTCATAAAATTCAGGCATTTTTCATTCCTCCATTATTAAAAAACAAATTGCTCAAAAAGTGTTGTTGATAGCGTCCCGGAATTTGTTCCACCAGGCCGCCCAGGAAGGTATTTCCGCCGCCTTTCTGCCGCGCAGCCAGTCTTCACGCGCGGAAAGCAAAAGGCCATAAGCCGTAGCAAAGCGAGGAGCGGAAACCACATCCGAAAAACTGCCGCGATATTTCGGCACGCCCAGGCGCACCGGCATATGCAGCATCTCCTCGCCCAATTCGATCATGCCCGGCATCTCCGCCGCCCCGCCGGTAATGACCAACCCGGAAGAAAGCCGATCCGTGCCTTCGCGCAGAAAACCCTCGCGTATCAGTTCATCATGAATTTTTTCGTAAAGCTCCTGCAAGCGCGATTGAATGACCTGCACCAACTCTTGCCGATCCATTCTTCGGTTGGGACGCTCGTCAATGCCGGGGACTTCAATGGATTCATCCGGCGAGACAAGGTCAACCAAAGCGCAGCCGCGCTCGCATTTCAGCAATTCGGCGTCCTTGGTCGGAGTGCTGAGGACAATGGCAATATCATTGGTAACTTCGCTGCCCGCAATGGGAATGACTGCGGTATGACGAATCGCGCCCTGCTTCCAGACGGCAATATCCGCCGTGCCGCCGCCGATGTCCACGAGACAGACGCCCAGGTCTTTCTCGTCCTCGGAAAGCACGGCAATGCTGGATGCAAGCGGCTGCAACACGACCTGCCCCAAGGTCAAACCGCTCAAGGTGATACATTTTTTCAGGTTTTGCGCGGCGGAAATCGCGCCGGTGACAATATGCGCCTTGACTTCAAGGCGGGTTCCGCTCATGCCGATAGGCTCACGAATTCCGCCCTGCCCGTCAATGACAAATTCCTGCGGCAGAATATGCAGCATCTCATGATCCGAGGGAATCCGCAGGGTTTGCGCCATGTCCAGCACTCGCCGCATGTCTTCTTCGCTCACTTCCTTGTTGCGAATCGCAACCTGTCCGGTGCTATGCAATCCCTTGATATGACGACCGGCAATGCCGACGTACACATCCCGCGCATTGTTGTCAGCCATGAACTGCGCCCGCTCGACCACCCTGGAAATGGCGGCGACGGCTTCCTTGATATTGACCACCGCGCCATCCTTGATTCCGGCGGATTCCTGCTCTTCCAGGCTGATGATGTTGATTGTGCCGTCAACTCCGATTTCAGCCATCAACATGGCTATTTTCGCGGTGCCTATATCAAGCGCCACGATTAGATTTTTAGAGTCTATCCTGTCCTTGTTCATGATCCAGTCCTTGCCATTTTGCGCGTTATTTGCGATTCGGAGAAAGCGCAAAACCGTTGGAATAGCGCAAATCCACGCTCGCCGGCAACTTCTGCCGACCGGCGACAAAACGCGGATAGGCCGCAATAAACCTGTTTAGCCGCTGCATTGAGGAAACTCCGTCCATTTCGTCCCGCCCCAGCTTCAATACCATGCCGTTGGAAAGGAGCATTTCCAGCGACAATCGATCCGACAAGGTAAGCGCGACCGGCGACAATTGAAGCGGGGCCAGCATCTGCCGACTCTCGGCGTAATATCCCAGCAAATAGGCTGAAGTTCGGGGCGGGCCGGATAAGCGCGGCAATCCTGACAGGGAAGACTTCAAGCCTGCGGGCAGATTGGCGGCAAAAACATCCCCTTCCGCATTGACCCATTCCTGCCCGGAATTGCCCCATTGCGCGACGGGCTGCTGTTCCGTCAAGACGACGACAAGCTGATTCGGCCAGACCCGACGCACATTCGCATGTCGCACCCAGGGCAGGCTTTCCAGAGAAGAGCGAACCCGCCCCAGGGAAATCGTCAGAAAATTGCCGCTTAACCTGTCTTGCAACGCCTCGGCAATATCGGCGGGCGTTACCCGAACCAGAGGCGTCGAGAGCGCCACGCTTTGCACCGGCAAAATCCTCAACCAGGCGATCGTCAGCAAAGCGGCAAGCATTGCCAGCGCGCCGGTCAGACAGAGCGCCGTCAATGCGTCGAGTAATCGTGTTTGCCGCCACATTCATTCCCAATCCCGCTGTTTAGTCAAAGGGTTAGCTAAAGAAAGCACATTCAATACCAGTTTTTCAAAAGAAATGCCCGCAACAGCGGCAGCTTTCGGCACCAGCGAGTGCGAAGTCATGCCCGGAGCGGTGTTCACCTCCAAAAAGTAATGTTGACCGGCCTTATCCATCAGGAAATCAACCCGTCCCCACCCTGCTCCGCCAAGAACCTTGAACGCTTTTTGCGCGTCCGCCTGAATTTCGGCAGTCTTTGTCGGCGTCAAATCGGCAGGGCAGACATAACGAGTGTCGTCGCGCAGATACTTGGCCTCATAGCCGTAAAACGCCGTCGCCGGTTCAATCTTGATGATCGGCAGAGCTTCATCCCCAAGAATGCCTACCGTATATTCCCCCCCCATTATGCCCTGCTCGGCCATGATCAAATCGCCGTAGCGACTAGCCTCCCTATAGGCGTATTTCAATTCGCCGGGTTTTGTCACCATGAAAACACCGATGGAAGAGCCTTCACACGCCGGTTTGACGAAAAGCGGCAATCCCAGGAGCTTTTCCGCCGCGCCAAAACTTGAACTATCATGCAGGATCACATGCTCCGGCATCGGCAATCCTGCAGACTTCCAGATTAGCTTGGTGCGGAGCTTGTCCATGCCGACTGCCGAAGCCATGATGCCGGGGCCGGTATAAGGAATCCCCATGATTTCCAATGCCCCCTGGATCGCGCCGTTCTCGCCGTATCCGCCGTGCAGGATGATGAACGCCCGCTGAAAAGCCTTCAGCGCCTCCAGCGGTTCAGTGGCCGGATCAAAGGCATGGGCGTCAACCCCCTGGCTCTGCAAGGCTTCCAATACCGCCTTGCCACTGTTAAGCGACACTTCGCGCTCGCCGGAGGCGCCGCCCATCAAAACCGCAACCTTGCCGAAATCCTGTTCCATGTCACTCGCCTCCATCTTTTGACAGTTGAACGATTTTTTGCGCCACGCCGCCGATAGAGCCTGCGCCTACTGTCAGCACCACATCGCCGTCACGCGCAATTTCCAGAACCCGCGATGGCATCTCGGTCATATCCTCGACAAATAACGGCTCCACCTTGCCCGCCACCCTGAGCGCGCGCGCCAGCGCCCGTGCATCTGCGGCGACAATTGGGGATTCCCCTGCGGCATAAACATCCGCCAGCAAGAGAGCGTCAACGCCGGAGAGCACTTTCACGAAGTCCTCGAAACAATCACGGGTGCGGGTATAACGGTGCGGCTGAAAAGCAAGCACAAGCCGACGATTCGGAAACGCGCCCCGCGCGGCGGCAAGCGTTGCCGCCATTTCCGCCGGATGATGCCCGTAATCGTCTACCAGGGTAAAACTGCCGCCTCCAGGCAAGGCAAGTTCGCCGCATCGCTGGAAGCGCCTTCCTACCCCCTTGAATTCAGCCAACGCCGTGACAATGGCGGCATCCGGCGCTTGTATCTCGGTCGCCACCGCAATGGCGGCCAGCGCATTAAGGACGTTATGCACGCCCGGCGCATTGAGCGTGATGGGCAGACGCGCATTCCCGACATCACGCCTTATCACGTCGAAAACCATGCGAGCGCCATCGGAGCGAATGTTTTCGGCGTAGATATTGGCGTCCTTCGACAGGCCGTAACGCACTATCTGCTTCGAGACATGCGGCATTATTTCGCGCACACGCTGATCATCCTGACAGAGAGCCGCCACCCCGTAGAACGGCAAGCGGTTCAAAAATTCCACGAACACTTGCTTTAATCGGTTGAAATCGTATCCGTAGGTTTCCATGTGGTCGGCGTCTATATTGGTCACGACCGAAATCACCGGAGTAAGGTACAAAAACGAGGCGTCCGACTCGTCCGCTTCCGCAACCAGAAAATCGCCCGTGCCCAGGCGGGCGTTCGCGCCTATCGCGTTTAACCTCCCGCCGATCACGAAAGTAGGGTCAAGACCGGCTTCGCCAAGGATGCTGGCTACAAGGCTCGTCGTCGTGGTCTTGCCGTGCGTGCCCGCAATGGCGATTCCCTGCTTCAAACGCATGAGTTCGGCAAGCATCAACGCGCGCGGAACCACGGGAATACCGGCATGGTGCGCGGCCATGACTTCCGCGTTGTCATCCTTCACCGCTGTGGATACCACTACCGCATGCGCGTCGTTTATATTTTCCGCCGCGTGTCCGATAGCGATTTTAACGCCCTGTTTCATCAGGCGCTCGGTCACGGCGGAAGCCGCAATATCGGAGCCGGAGACCAGATAGCCGAGATTGGCGAGCACCTCGGCAATGCCGCTCATGCCTGAGCCGCCAATGCCTACGCAGTGAATGTTCCTGACCTTATGTTTCATTTTGCGACGGCCTCGCAGGCACAGGCGACTGTAAAGAGTGCATCATGATGCGCCACTTCTCGTTCCTTGTTCGCCATTTGGAACAGTTATTCGCCTTGTCCGCAACGGCCTTGCAGACTCCGGCGACCTTATAGGTTGCGTCAGGCTGCGCCTGCTCCCGCGCCTTTTTCGCCATTTCCAGCAGTTGTCCGCGTTTATAGTTGCCGATAAGCGCCACCGCGTCCGGGGTAAGGTCGGTCTGCGGCAGGAGAAAAGCCCCGCCCGCCGAAGTGAGAAAACGCGCGTTGGCAGTCTGGTGATCATCAACCGCGTGAGGAAAAGGCACAAGAATCGCGGCGACTCCGGCGGTAGCCAATTCGGAAACAGTAAGCGCCCCCGAACGACAGATAACCAGATCAGCCCAGGCATAAGCGCCCGCCATATCTGTGATAAAGCTCCCGCAATGCGCCACGCCTCCCTGTCTTCTGTAATCCTGATAATTGCCTTCCAGATCATCCACGTGTCGCTCCCCTGCCTGATGCACCACTTCCGGCATCTGCTCCGCAGGGAGCATGACCAGTCCTTCCGGGATAATGTCATTAAGAGCTTTCGCGCCCAGACTTCCTCCGACCACCAGCAGTTTCAACGGTCCTTCCCGTCCTGCCATGCGCTCTTCCGGCGGCAAGATTCTGGTAATTGCATCACGCACCGGATTGCCCACATATTCGCCCTTTTTCAGGACATTGGGAAAGCCGGTAAGCGTCCGGTTGGAAACCAGATTCAAAAGCTGGTTCGCAAGACCGGCAATGGCGTTCTGTTCATGAATGACAAGAGGAATGCCCAGCAATTTTGCCGCGACACCGCCCGGTACGCTCACATAGCCGCCCATTCCCAGCGCCACATCGGGATTGACAAGGCGTATCGCCTGCATTGCCTTCCAGACAGCATTGGCAAGGGCAAAAGGAAGCTGTACCTTGCGGCCTATGCCCTTGCCGCGCAACGCGCCAAAACGGACGGTTGCCATTTCAAAGCCATTTTGCCGCGCCAATATCTCTTCCATGCTGTCAGGATTGCCGAACCATACCACGCGCCAGCCTTCCTCGCGCAACAGGCAGGCTACCGCCAACGCGGGAAAGATATGGCCTCCGGTTCCTCCCGCCATGACAAGCAGGGTTTTTTGCGAAGTTTTCAGCATGGCCTGCTCCTTCCTCTTTGCATCAAACGACGGTTTTCCCAATCCACGCGCAGCAAAATGCCGAGCGCCACGCAATTGACGACCAGCCCGGAACCGCCGTAACTCATGAAAGGCAGCGTCATTCCGGTGACCGGCAAAAGGTTTACATTGACTCCCATGTTGATGAACGCTTGCAGCCCAATCCAGAAGCCGATTCCCATCGCCAGGAGCGCCGGATAGAGGCGATCGAGATCAACGCAGAGACGACCAATGGCAAAGGCGCGTCGCACGATGACAATGAACAGGGTTATAACCAGAAGCAGGCCAGGCAAGCCCAGTTCCTCGCCGACAACCGCAAACAGGTAATCGGTATGCGCTTCCGGCAAGTATAGATGTTTTTCGACGCTGCCGCCCAGGCCGGAGCCGGACCAGCCGCCCCGCCAGAAGGCGAGTTTGGCATGAAACGACTGATAGCCCGCGCTATCCAGAAAATTATGCGGGTTAAGCCAAGCGTTGAACCGATCATAGACATAGCTGCTGAACAAAATCAAGGGCGGCAGGATCAGCATGAGGCAGATGGCCAATCGCATGAAAATCCAGATATTCAACCCGCCCATGAAGAGAATGCCCATGATGATAGCCAGCATCATCAGGAGCGCGCCGACATCAGGCTCCAGTTTCAGGAGCACGCCGATCAGCGCCATGACCGCCAGCATCGGCAGGAAAGCGCGTTTGAAATCTTCCATGAACTCGCGCTTTCGCACCGCAAAATCCGCGACATAGAGGACGCAGCATAGCTTCATCAACTCGGAAGGCTGCGGACTGACCACACCTAGGTCAATCCAGCGATACGCGCCGTTTACGTTCTTGCCGATGCCGGGAATAAGGACGATAAACAGCAGAAAAAGCCCGAAGATAAAAAGCCAGGGCGCGGCTTTTTGCCAGTCTTCAATACTGATCTGGAAAGCGGAGAACGCGCAAATCAAGCCGACGCAAAGAAAGATCGTATGCCGCCACAGGTAATGCTCGCTTGCCAGATTGTTGCTTTCGGCATAGGCAAAGGAAGCGGAGTACACCATCACCAGTCCCAGGGCGAGCAGGAGCAGGCTTGCCCAGATCAAGGAGTGATCAATTTCCGCGCTGAAGCGGGAATGCTCCGTCATTTTGGCGGCGGCGGGCGAGGCGCTCGCGGCTATCATGCCTTGCCCTCCGGTTTTTGCACCGCCTTGATAAAAGCCTCGGCGCGATGCGCGTAATCTCTGAACATGTCCCAACTCGCGCAGGCGGGCGAGAGCAACACGCAGTCCCCGGCCTTTGCCTGTCCTTTAAGCCAGCGCAGGGCCTTGTCCAGAGAGGCGAAAGATTTTATCGGCAGATCGCAACCCTTAACCGCAGACTCGATGATTTTGGCGTCCTTGCCGAACAGGGCGACGGCGCGGCCATGACGCTGCAAGGCATTTTTCAGCGGGGTAAAATTCTGTCCCTTGCCGTCCCCGCCAAGCAGGATGGCGACGGGACGCCCCATGCCCTCGATTGCGGCAAGCGTCGCTCCGACATTGGTTCCCTTGGAATCATCAACGTAAAGAATTCCGTCAATTTCCGCGACAGGGCAAACCCGATGCGGCAAACCCTTGAATGTCTTCAAGTGAGGCAACGCCTTCCCGGCATCAATGCCGACAGTCCGGCACAAGGCCAGCGCGGCCATGACATTGGCGGCATTGTGCAGTCCCTTGATCGGCAGCTTGTCAAGGCCGATCAGGCGCTCTTCGCCTGAATAAAGGGCTTCCCGCTCGATTCCGTAATGTCCGGCTCGAGGCGCGGGACTCACGCCGAATGTCATCATGCCGTGACCGCAGCCTCCGAGGCAAAGGCTTCTGTCATCGTCGCGGTTCAACACCTGCAAGGTCATCGGGTTCAGGAAAATCCGCGCCTTGGCCGCCGCGTATTCGTGCATGGAGGCGTAACGGTCAAGATGATCTTCGCTGATGTTCAGTACTGTCGCGGCGTGCGCCTCCAGGCGGTTCGTGATTTCCAACTGGAAACTTGACAATTCCAATACCCAGACCTGCGGTAAACGTCTCGAATCCAGCGCCGCCATCAGCGCATCAAGCATTGAAGGCGAAATGTTGCCGCAGGCTATCGCTTCCACGCCCGATCCGTTCAATAGATGCGCGACAAGCGCGGTAGTCGTGCTCTTGCCGTTCGAGCCGGTAATAGCCAATACTTTCGACTCTGGCGCAAATTCCTCTATTGCGTCGGTAAACAAATCCACTTCGGAGACAATCGGCGTATTTCCGGCGGCGGTAATCTCCGCCTTGGGCACACCAGGCGAGAGCGCGATGACATCCACATCCGCGAATGTCTCCGACCTGAACGATCCGGCAATGACTTCGATATCAGGCGCGAACGCCGCCAACGCCTCACGGTTGGGCGGATTCTCGCGGCTGTCGGCTACAATGACATCCACGCCCTGTCTTTTCAGCCATTTGGCCATTGCCAACCCGGATTCGCCAAGGCCGACTACGAGAAAACGTTGATTTTCCGATTCCATTGTCATCCTTATCTAATCTTCAGGGTCGCAAGACCGACAAGCACCAGCATGAAGGTGATGATCCAGAAGCGCACCACTACCTGCGTTTCCTTCCATCCGCTTTTTTCAAAATGATGATGCAGCGGGGCCATCCGCAGGATGCGCCGCCCTTCTCCGTATCTTTTTTTGGTGTACTTGTACCAGGAGACCTGCAACATGACCGAGAGCGTCTCCACGACGAACAGGCCGCCCATGATGAAGAGCACGATTTCCTGACGCACGATGACCGCCACGCATCCTAACGCCGCTCCCAGCGCGAGCGCGCCTACATCTCCCATGAACACTTCCGCCGGGTAAGCGTTGAACCACAGGAAGCCAAATCCGGCTCCAACGATCGCGCCAAGCACGATGCACAATTCGCCCGCGCCCGGTATGTAAGGGATCAGCAGGTATTTGGAAAATTCCGCATGGCCGGTAACGTAGGCAAAAATGATGAATGCCCCGGCCACCAGCACTGTCGGCATGATGGCAAGTCCGTCCAGACCGTCGGTCAGATTGACCGCGTTGGAAGTACCGACAATGACGAAATAGGTAAGCGCAGCGAAGCCGAATAACCCCAAGGGATAGGCAATGCTCTTGAAGAACGGCACGATAAGTTCCATCTGCGCCGCAGCCTGCGCCGGATTGTCGGTCGAGAACGCGAGGAACAACGCCGCGCAGACGCCAAGCAGCGATTGCCAGAAGAATTTCCAGCGAGCCGCCAGTCCGTTCGGGTTGCGATGCACCACCTTTTTCCAGTCGTCGTACCAGCCGATTGAGCCGAAACCGAGCGTTACCAAAAGCACCGTCCAGACATAACGGTTGGAAAGATCGCTCCACAGGAGCGTGCTCAACGCCACAGAAATCAGGATCAGGACGCCGCCCATCGTGGGCGTGCCGGACTTGGAAAGATGCGTCTCCGGCCCGTCAACGCGCACTGCCTGCCCGATCTTCTTGGCCGCCAGCCAGCGAATCACCATAGGTCCCAGGGCAAGCGAGAAAAAGAGCGCGGTCAACACCGCCAGCACCGTGCGCAACGTAATATAGTTAAGGACGTTAAGCCCGCGAATGTATGGGCTTAAGGCCTGGGCAAGATCAAGGAACATTATCAGCCCTCCTTTCCGTCGACAAGCAGGGCGACAACCCGCTCCATCTTCATGAAGCGCGAACCTTTTATCAGCACGGTGGCATCCGCCGTCAAGCCCTTTCGCACGGCAAGCGCCAGAGCCTTGGGCGAATCATGGCTTGACGCGCCCGCGCCGAAGCTACGCGCCGCCTGTCGGCTCAACTCGCCCAGGGTGTGCAGACAGTCTATGCCCATGCTCCTGGCGTATCCGCCGATTTCGTCGTGATATTGATGCCCGGCATCGCCGATTTCGCCCATATCGCCCAGGACAAGTATCTTTTTCCCGATAGAGGCGGATAATACGTCAATCCCCGCCCGAACAGAATCAGGATTGGCGTTGTAGGTGTCGTCCAGCAAGGTCGCACCGTTATCGAGACGCAGCGCCTGCAAGCGCCCCGCCACTCCGGTAAACGCTTCCAGCCCGCGTTTTACATGCGCGGCTATCTTCTTTCTGTCCCGCGAGATGGCAAAAAGGGCAGAGGAAGCCGCGGCAAGCGCCGCGAGCGCGTTTCGCGCATTGTGCGTACCCGGCGCTGGCAGCAACACTTCCAGAGGTTCAATCAATCCCTTGCCGACCAGAAGCCGCGTCTCTAACCCTTGCTGCTCGGCTTCTCCGGCAAAATCGCAGTCCGGCGAGAGACCAAAAGTCATGCAAAAATTCCCCGCCGCCGCATCAAGCCAAAATCCGGCATAGGCGTCATCGCCATTAACCAGAGCAATGCCGTTCTCAAGAAGTCCGGCGTAGAGACTGCCTTTCTCCGCCGCCACTCCGGCAAGATCGCCCATGCCTTCAAGGTGGGCATGTCCTGCATTGGTGACGAGCGCAATTGTAGGACAGGCAATTTTGGCAAGGCAGGCGATTTCGCCCGGATGATTCATGCCCATTTCGACGACCGCCGCCCGGTGCGAAGGCTTTAACCTTAACAAGGTGAGCGGTAAGCCGATGTCGTTATTGAGATTGCCCTCCGTCGCCAACACTTTCTCCTTGCCGAGAGCGTCATCCAGAATCCCCGCGATCATTTCCTTGGTCGTCGTCTTGCCGTTCGAGCCGGTTATGGCAATGAGCGGCAAGCGGAAAAACCGCCGCCAGCATTTCGCCAGTTCGCCCAAAGTGTGGCGACAATCCGCTACCACGAGCGCGGGCACGAGAGCGGACACATCTTGCGGCAATTTTTCCGGATTTTCGACCATGAGGGCTACTGCGCCTGCTTTTACCGCGTCGGACAAATAATCATGCGCGTCGAACCGCTCGCCCTTCAGGGCGATGAATAGCTTGCCCTTGCAATCGGCGCGGGTGTCTGTCGCTACCCCATGAATTACGCAATCTTCGCCCTGCAAATCCGCCTTGATGCGCGGAGCAATATCCGAGAGCGCCCAGCGCATTTGCCCCAAACGCCAATGCGTATGCCAGGGACGCGCTGTCTTCCATTGGAGAAGCCCTTGCTCAACCTTGTCGCCATCCCTGAATTCATATTGTCTGCCCGCGATTTCCTGCCAGGACTCATGCCCTTTGCCCGCCACCAGACAAACATCTTCCGGCTCCGCCGCCGCCAGCATTTGCATGATGGCCGCTTCCCTATCCGAAACCAGATAGCAGCGCGTTGCAAACACATCCGCCGCAATGCCTTCCTTGATTGCGTTCAGGATAAGCCTTGGTTCTTCAAAACGCGGATTGTCGCTGGTCAGCCAGACTTTATCCGCATTGGCCGCCGCCACTTTGCCCATTTGCGGACGCTTGCCGACATCGCGTCCGCCGCCGCAGCCGAACAGGCAAAAGAGCCGTCCCCGCCGCGCTTCTGCAAGCGGGCGCAACGCCAACAGCGCGTTTTCCAGCGCGTCGGGCGTGTGGGCATAATCCACCACGACGCGGGGAGTATCTTCCCCGCCATAACGCTCCATCCGCCCGGGTAGAGGAGAGAGCGCGGATAGCCTCTCCGCGATTTCGGCAGGGGCAAGGCCGGCATCCAGAAGAACGGCGGCCACCGCCAGCATGTTGGCGATGTTGTAACGCCCCGGCAAGGCGGTTTCCACCATTGCTTCGCCCTTGCTTGTCACGAGGCGAAATATCTGGCCGGAAACAGTGTCGGCAATGTCACGCGCCTCTATATCGGCGCGCTTTCCCGCCAGCGAATAACCGACGGTTTTATCCGCCCTGCTCTTTCCCGCAAGCCGCGTCCCCATCGGATCATCAAGATTGATGATTGCCAGACGCGGCTTCATGACGCAGAAGAGCCTTTCCTTGGCGGCGGCATAGGCTTCCATGCTGCCGTGGTAATCGAGATGATCGCGGGTAAAATTCGTGAAAATGGCAATGTCAATATCCAGCGCGTCAAGACGCCCTTCCGTCATGCCGATGGACGAGGCTTCCAGTGTACAGGCGAATGCGCCCTCTCCGACAAATCCGGCAAGCAGTCGCGCCAGCATGGCGGCCTTGGGCGTAGTGAATCCGGTCGAAACCAGTTTGCCGGGAAAACCCGCGCCCAGCGTGCCTATAGCCGCGCATGGCCTGGGATACGCTCCGGCGATCCATTGGCTGATGCTGGTCTTGCCGTTGGTTCCGGTAATTGCAATGAGAGAGAGTTTTCTGCCCGGGAATCCTGCCAGTTCATGCGCTATTTCGCCGACCATTGAGCGTAAATTCCGCGCCGCAAGGTTGGGCGTTTTCCATTCCGGCTGCCAGATGAAATCCTCTTCCTCCCACAACACGGCTTTTGCGCCGCGAGAGATCGCGTCAACAATGTGGCGGCGTCCGTCGCCGGTCTCTCCGGGACAGGCCAGAAAAAGATCGCCCGGACGAATCTGGCGGCTGTCGTCCGTCGCGCCGATGAAATCGGACACGGAGAGCTTTTGCAGGAGCTTTTGCGCCGCCCTGGCCGCGCCTGACATCCCGTTCATTCTATCTCCCCTGTTTCAATGGCGATTGCTGCCCCTCTGGCGGCAAGCTGCAAGGGCATGTCCGGCGCAACTCCAAGAGAACGAAGCGATCCGGCGGCAATCTCCGCAAAAACCGGCGCGGCGACCTCGCCGCCGACATATTTGCCCGCCGACGGCTCGTCAATGGAAACAGCGATGATGATTCGCGGCTGGGACATCGGCGCGATTCCGACAAACGTCGCAATGTAACGCCCGGATTCATACTGTCCATTGACCAGTTTTCGCGCTGTTCCGGTTTTGCCGCCCACCCGATAACCGGGAACTCTGGCTTGACCGCCGGTAGCGCCGGGGGCATTTACCGCACCTTCCAGCATATCCAGCATTTCATGCCGGGTGCGCGCGGAAAAAGCGGGCTTTCCGCCTTCCGGGGGCTGATCCAGCGCCAAAAGGGATAACGGCGGCAAGCCGCGATCTTCACGGGTAAAAGGAAGATAAGCGCGCGCCAGTTGCAGGGCGCTGGCGGAAAAGCTGTAACCGTAAGCAATGCGCGTCTGGTCAATCGTCCGCCATTTCTGCCAGGGTCGCACCAGACCGGCAGTCGCGGCAGGAAAACCTTCCCCCGGTTTTTGCCCGAAGCCGAAAGCCGCCAGATTCTCGCCCATTTCTTCCCTGCTCATCGCCATGCCAATTCGGGCGGCTCCGATGTTGGACGATTTATACAAAACCTCGGCTACGCTCAATTCCCGAAAATTTCTGTGGTCGGGAATTATCGCCCCGCCAACCTGAAAACTGCCGGGCGAGCAATCCAGCACGGTATCCGGGCGGATAATGCCTTTGTCCAGCCCGCGCGCGATTATAAAGGGCTTCATGACCGAACCCAGGTCATAGCTATGAGCCGCACTCCGATTGCTTAACTTGTCGCCGAACAGGACGCTCCGATCATTGGGATCAAAGGAAGGCAGATTGACGAGCGCCAGCACTTCGCCGGTATTGGCATCCAGCGCCACCACACTGCCCGCCGCCGCGCGATGCCGATTTACCGCCTGTTGCAAGGCGACAAAGGCAAGATACTGGATGCGGGAATCCAGCGAGAGACGCACATCCTGCCCATTGGCGGCGTAGGTGACTCCCTTGTCTCCAATCGGCCTGCCTTTGCGGTCGCGGATGGTGTTCCAGACTCCCGGCGTGCCGGAGAGTTCCATTTCAAACGCGCTTTCCACCCCTTCCTGACCGCTGTCGCCCATGCCGGTAAATCCGACCAGATGGGCGCTTATCGCGCCCATCGGGTAATAACGCTTGAAATCGCCGCTAAGGCTGATTCCATTGATCCCCAGTTCCGCAATCTGGCTGGCGCGGCTTTCCCGCACCTGACGACGCAGCTCGATTCCCCGCCGCCCTCTGGCCAATCCCGTCTCCAGAAGTCCGACCAGTTTGCCGGTCTCCATATCCAGCAAGGAAGCCAACTCCTTGATTTGAGGCTGATTAGCCATCGCCAGCGTAGCTTTTTCAGGGCGCAGGGCTTGCGGCTCAATCCGCAGGACGCGATCCGATTCAGGATAAATGCCGTCCAGATTCAACTCCATCAAACGCTGTCGCGCATCGCGGGCAAGGGGGGAAGCCAATTCGACAGAAAAAGTGTTTTTTCTCGACAGCCTGCGATCCAATTGCCTGTAATCCTGTTTCAGGATGTCCGCAAGGGTCTGGACTACCAGATCACGCTTGATTTGCAAGGGGTCGGCGACAATGGTGCGGGTCATGACGCTGCCTGCAAGCAGATTGCCGTGCCGATCAAGGATCATGCCGCGAAACGCAGGGAGCGGCTGGGAATGAGTGGAGCGTTTTTCCCCGCTAGCCTGCGACTCGCTCTGCCAGAACACTTGCAGATAAAAGCCCATAATAGCTATGGCGGCAAACATGACCATCAACGCGCTGTGCGCAAAACGCAGCCGCCAGCCCGGCAGGGCGGGACAAAGCAACGGACTGGCAGCGATCGGCAACGGGCGGCAACGGCCTCTTAGACGCAGGATGGTCATTAGAACGCCCCTCCTCCGGCGGCGGCGACGATTTGCCTTGCCGGTTCCGGCGCGACGGGAACCGCAGGCGAATCAGCAGGCGCCACTCTTGCGGCAGGCAGATTGATTACCGGAACGACCATGCCGAGTTTGTCGCGCGCGATCCGTTCGATACGCGCATAACCAACGAGCTGGGAGCGTTCAAGCAACAATTCCCTGTACTCCTGCTGCAAGCGCAGCGCATTTTTTTCTTCCGCCTGCACTTGCCGCAATAGCCGAATTTCATGGCGTCTGGCCGTCACCGTGCCAAGCGCGGAGATAACGACGACAAAGAGGAGCAGGAAGCAAAGCGAGCGCATCATGTTTCTCCCATGTCTGTTTGTCCGGTCAATTGCGCGGCCAATTTTTCCGCTACCCGCAATGTCGCGCTGCGGGCGCGGGGATTGGCCGCCACCTCGACTGCGGAAGGGCGCGCCGCTCGTCCCAACACTCGCAGCCGGGGCGCGGGCAAATCACGCGCGTGAATGGGAAGATGGCGGGGAATGCTTGCGGCAGGATTAGCCTCTGTCCGCATGAAATTCTTTACCAGCCGGTCTTCCAACGAGTGAAACGCCACGACTGCCAGACGTCCGCCGGGCTTCAACAGGTTCAGAGCCTTTGGCAAGGCTAGGCGAATCTCTTGAAGTTCCTGGTTAACATGAATCCGTATACCCTGGAAGGTACGCGTGGCCGGGTCTTGCCCCGGCTCATGGCTACGTACGACCGAGCGTACGAGCGTGGCGAGCTGTTTTGTGCCGACAAGAGGCCGTTCGGCCCTAGCAGCCACAATCTTCTCCGCAATCCTGCGAGCAAACCGTTCGTTGCCATAATTTTTCAATACCTCCGTTATTTCGCCAATATCGGCTCGCGCCAGCCATTCCCCGGCCGTTTCGCCGCGCGTGGTATCCATGCGCATGTCGAGCGGCCCGTCGTGCCGGAAACTGAACCCCCTTTTGCCATCGTCCACCTGGGGAGAAGAAATCCCCAAGTCAAATACAATTCCGTCGAAAGCGTTTTCTGCCTTGAAGCCCGCTTCTTCCGCGCCCTGTCGCAACTGTGAAAAAGGGCGATGGGCAAGGGCAAAGCGCGTGTCTTTGATTGCCTGTCCCGCCTTGATAGCCGCCGGATCACGGTCAAAGGCCAGCAGCCGCCCCTTTTCATCCAGAGAATCGAGAATCCGGCGTGAATACCCGCCGCGCCCAAAGGTCGCGTCGAGATAAACCCCTTGCTTTTTGACTGCCAATGCCGCCATTACTTCCGAACAAAGGACGGGAATATGCGAGGAAGCCGAATGGGTATGAGTTGCGACAGCGGCGGCGATCTGTGGCGCGCTCATTGCAGCAGTTCCTGCACTTCCGGCGGCAGTATGGAGATAAGCTGGACGGTGCAATCCATCTGCTTTGCCCATGCGTCTTCCGACCAGATTCCGAAATAGCGGCCTTCGCCGCCCATGATGATTTTCCGCTCCATGCGGGCGAGCTTGCGCCATTCTGGCGATAGCAGGAGTCGCCCTGCCGAATCCATTGTTATATCCCAGGCGTTCCCGAACACTACGCGCCGCCAGCGATCAATGCCGGCAATGCGCGCCTCGACCATTCTCTGCTCCACCTCGTTCCAGATTGAGCGCGTGTAGAGACGCAGGCATCCATCCGGGTGGAAGGTGATTTTGAGTTCGCTCTCCCCGGTATCGGCGAGCGCCTTCCGAAAATCTGCCGGAACGACAAATCTTCCTTTGGCGTCAAGGATAAGCGAATGAGAGCCGGTATAAAACATTTGTCTGGGTCAAGCGGTGGTTTGCGACCTCCCACTTTGCTCCACTTAAAAACACAATCCGGTCATTATAGTTGGCAAATAGCGATAGTCAAGCCAAAAAATGAATTTTTTCAGTCCAGACAAGGACTTAGCAACACTTTTACAACGCTCCGTCAGGAAAAATTTTTCCTTTAGAATCAATAAATAAAAGATATTAGTTAAAGTGAAATATTATGATTCCTTTACATTAAATCATCATCCCTTTGTTATCAATAGTTTTTTTCTATTGAAAAATTTTCCGGGGATGGAGCTTTTAGCAAGACTTCAAGCCATCAAAGTTCTGTTTCGGCATGCCGCAAATCATCAATGGCAAAAGCTAGTTCTGCCCGCCTTGGCGGGCGGGGTTTGCCGGATAGCAGGGGGGGGGTTGCCTTACGGCGCAGGGATTGACCACGTGTCTCGAAGAAGCCTCGCCATGAATGGCGGGGTGAGCGAGACAGTTGTTTTGTGGAGCATTGAGGCTCCCATCATCTGTGGCGAGGAAGCCCCAACCTTCAGGTTGGGGTGACTCACTTCTGCTGCGTAGGGGTTAAAAATTTTTAACCCCTACGCTGCGCGAGTCAATCCCCGCGCATCAAGTCAACTCCTGCTATTCCGCAAACCCCCGACGCGGCGCGCATCGGTTATTTCCTCGCGGATCAGGCGGTAATATTCAAAACGCCGCGCGGAAATTTTGCCCGCTTCCACCGCGCTACGTAAGGCGCAGTCGGATTCGGCATCATGGCGGCAATCCCGAAAACGGCATTGCCCGATAAAAGGGCTAAATTCAACAAAGGCCGATTCCAACTCCGTTAGCTCCATATGAGCCAGCCCGAATGCCTGTAAACCGGGCGAATCAATCAGACAACCTCCCTCGCTTCTTTCCGCCAGCGTTCCTTGTTTTCTTTTCGCCAGAGCTTCCCTTTCCGCCGCCAAAAAATAAAGTCGCGCCGCCGTCGTGGTGTGTTTGCCGGAATCAAGCGCAAGCGAGACGGCTCCGGTTGTCGCCAGTGCGCCGGGGATCAAGGCATTGATAAGTGTGGATTTTCCCATGCCCGATTGCCCCGCAAGCAGGCTCGTCCTGCCGCGCAATCTGGGCATTAGTTTGTCCGCAGTTTCGATTGCGTTGAGCGCGGAAATTTCCATTACCTCGCAATCCTCATGCGCCAGGAGGCGCTCCCGTCCTTCCGGCAGGCAATCGGCAAGATCGCATTTATTGAGCAGAATCAGACAATCCATACCCTGCTGAAGCGCGGCAATACGGCAACGCTCCACCAGTTCGCCGGAAAAGGCAGGTGTGGTCGCAACAACCAGCAAGACCTGATCAACATTGGCGGCAATCAGTTTTTGCCTGAAGGCATTGGAGCGATAAAACAGATTTCGACGCGGCAGAATAGCCTCAATGACTCCTGCATCCTGCCCCTGTTTTTGCGCTTCCACCCGGTCGCCGCAAACAGCCTCGCTTTTTTTCCCGCGCGAATAGCACTTTACCTGTGAACCATCCGGCAACATGACCTGATAATGCCGCCCGTGCGCGGCGACAACAAGGCCGGAAAAAAGTTCAGAGGGCATCAGCTTCGGATGGAGACGAAGCCTTGATCGGCTCGGCGGACAAAAGACGGGCGACGCGCACGGACGCAGGCGGGTGGGAATCATAAAAGCGCGAATAGAGCGGGTCTGGCGTCAGGGTGGAAGCATTATCCTTGTACAGTTTGACCAACGCCTCGGCAAGCGCCGAAGCGGAACTCATGCGGACTGCGTAAGCGTCGGCCTGAAACTCGTCGCGGCGGGAAAGATGGCTGAACAGCGGCGTGAAGAAAAAGGCAAACAGGGGCGCTACCAATGTGAACAGCAGCAGAGCAAGCGCGGCATCGCCGGTATTTTCCGCGCCGACTCCAAGCGCGGCAAAGAACCAGGGCGCGTACATCAGGTATCCCAGCAGCGCGAAAAAAGCGAGTGAAACAACAAAAATCAAAATCATGCGCTTGATGATATGACGATGGTGAAAATGTCCAAGCTCGTGCGCCAGCACAGCTTCGGTTTGCAGCGGAGTCAGGCTTTCAAGCAGGGTATCGAAAAACACTATTCGCCGGGATTTGCCAAAGCCGGTGAAGTAGGCGTTCCCATGACTGGAACGGCGCGATCCGTCCATGATGAAAATGTCGCGCGCGCTGAAATTTCCTCGTTTCAGGAGTTGTTCGATCCGCTCCCGCGCTTCGCCGGAAGCCAGCGGGGTAAATCGGTTGAACCAGGGCGCGATCCAGAGCGGATAGACCACCATCATCAGGAGATTAAAGCCCGCCCAGGCAAGCCAGGCATAAAACCACCATAAATTGCCCGCTTCCGTCATAAGCCAGAGAATCAGCGTCAGGAGCGGTAAGCCAAGCAGGATTGCAAGTAGGGTATTTTTCAGCAGGTCCAGACAAAAAAGTTTGGGGGTCATGCGGTTAAAGCCGAAATTAGCTTCCAGGGAAAAATTCCGGTAGGCATCCAGCGGCAGGTCAAGCAGCATGGATAACAAGGCCACGGAGGCGATCATGGTCACGCCGCTCCAGAGATCGGAGGAAAATTGCGTGTCCCAGAACTGGTTTAGCCAGGCAAGCAGCCCGCCCCAGGTCAGAACAAGGAACATAATCGCGCCAAGAACAAGGTCTAACCGGCTCAATTTGCTCTTCGCACAGAGGTAGTCGGCGGCCTTCTGGTGCGCCAGGAGGTCAATCTGTCCGGCAAATGCCTCCGGCACGGCTCCACGGCACGCCATGACGAAACGTTGCTGGCGCAAATTCAGCCAAATTTTGGCAATCAAGCCAAAAAACAGCGCAAAGGCTGTCAGCAGAGTGAAAATTTCTGAAGTCATGGATGTGAATGTACTAAAATGTCGCAAGAAACATAAAATCATGCCCATGATTCGGTCAAGCTGTGAGAAAATGACCGTTTTCATGAATCAGCGATTATTATATGGTATGTGACGCGACAAACCTTGTCTGGCTTGATATGGAAATGACCGGCTTGCAGCCTGATAGCGACCGGATTCTTGAGCTTGCCATCGTGGTGACAGACGCCAACCTTTCCGTGCTGGCCGAGTCGCCCGTTTGGGCTGTGCATCAGGAAGACGCCGTGCTTGACGGCATGGACGAATGGAATCAGAAGACCCACAGCCGCTCCGGCCTGATGGGGCGGGTTCGCGCCTCCGCTCAGGATGAATCCCAGGTTGAAGCCGAGGCGCTCCTGTTTGTGCAACAGTTCGCTCCGCCACATACTTCGCCGATGTGCGGAAATTCCATTTGCCAAGATCGCCGTTTTATGGCAAGGTATATGCCTGCGCTGGAATCATGGTTCCACTATCGTAACCTGGATGTCAGCACCTTGAAGGAACTTTGCAAACGTTGGCAACCGGAGGTATACAAAAAATTCCAGAAGCGTGGCGCGCATACGGCGCTGCTCGATATCCACGAATCCATTGACGAATTGAAGCATTATCGTGAATACTTCATTCAAGCGTAATTAAAGGAAACGCAAAATGCTGAAAATCAGACCCTCCTTTTCTCATGCACTGCTGTTTGCCGCAGCATGTCTGTTTTTGTCCAGCGGCGATGTCCACGCGCAGCGAGACGCGCGTCTGGCGGAGATCATCACCAACCCGCAGGAATTGCGGCTGGCTCGAGACGCAGGGCGCAAAATCGCCGCCTTTTGCGCCAACTGCCACGGCAACAGCGGCTTCAGCAACTTGCCGGAAGTTCCCAATCTAGCCGGACAAAATGTCGACTACCTCTTGGAGCAAACGCGCAAGTTCGGCACAGGTGAACGCAGAGACCCATTCATGCAAGGTCTGATCAATGCCCTGCAAGAAGAAGAAAAAATACAGCTATCCATCTTCTACGCCAGTCAGAATCCCAAGCGTAGCGTTCAACAGACCCCAACAGCCGATGTGACAGCCGGTCATAATGTTTACAAAATATTTTGCGCCCGTTGTCACGGCGAGAGCGCGCGGGGCGATGAGCTGATTCCGCGTCTGGCAAGCCAGCAGGAACCATATCTCGTGTTGTCCGTTACCCGTTACAGAAACAAGAGCGGCGTGCGGCAAGACCCGCAGATGTCCGCTGCCGTCGCGCCCTTGAGAGACTCCGATATCAAGGCTGTTGCCGCTTACCTCTCCAGCCTCTGAGCAATCTGTGAGGCTGCCCTAAGCCGCCCTACGCGCCGCCGTTTGAATGAGCAAGGCTTTTTTGCGGGAAGATGTGGATGAAGAGGAAGACGCTGCATCTTCGGAGCGGCATCTTCCTTCCGGCGGCAAGAACTATATAACGCCTGTCGGCTATACTCGCCTGCTTGCCGAGCAGGATTACCTTATCCGGGAAGAGCGCCCGCGCGTTGTGGAAACGGTCGCGTGGGCGGCAAGCAATGGCGACCGTTCGGAAAACGGCGATTATATCTACGGCAAAAAACGTCTGCGCGAAATAGACCGCCGCATTCGTTTTCTGGGCAAGCGTCTGGAAAATATCCAGATTGTCGACCCGCTGCTGCAAGGCGACAACGACCAGATTTTTTTTGGCGCCACCGTTACGATAAGTTTTGACGGCGAGCCGGAGCAAACCTTTTCCATCGTCGGCATTGACGAAGCGGATGCTTCCAAAGGGCGCATAAGCTGGATTTCGCCGCTCGCCAGAGCGTTACTCAAAGCGCGAGAGGGCGACGCTTGCAACCTTAGAACGCCTGCCGGACAGAGGGAAATCGAGATACTGAAGGTTCGTTACCTGCCGCTTGGTTAGAACGGTTTTATAGCGCTTTCTGCAAATAACGAGACTGTCGGGGCGCGCGCTTCGCTCTCCTCTCCCGCTTGTGGCGTAAGGGTTAAAAATTTTTAACCCTTACAAGCGGCATGGTTAGCCCCTTATTCCATTGCCACGTCCATCGCTTCACGCACGTCGCGCATGGTTTCCCGCGCAAGCTCTCGTGCTTTTTCGCTGCCTTCCGCCAGAATGTTCCGCACCAGGTTGGCGTCCGTTTCGTAATATCGGGCGCGTTCCTGCATGGGCGCGAGTTCTTTCAGAATGCCGTCAATTAGCGGCTGTTTACATTCGAGGCAACCGATACCCGCATCCTGACAGCCTTGTCTTACCCAGATACGACAGTCGTCATCGGAATAAATCTGATGCAGTTGCCAAACCGGACAATTTTGCGGATCGCCAGGATCTGATCGGCGAACACGCGCAGGGTCGGTAGGCATTGCGCGAATTTTTTTCATTACGGAATCTGGTTCTTCCCGCAGCGCAATGGTGTTGGCGTAAGACTTGCTCATTTTCTGCCCGTCAAGCCCCGGCATTTTCGAGGCTTCCGTCAACAGCGCGTCCGGCTCGGCCAGAATCATCTTGCCGGAGCCTTCGAGGTAGCCAAACAGCCGCTCCCGGTCGGCGACGGAGAGATGCTGAACATCGTCCAGGAGCGCATGCGCCTGACCGATTGCCTCACGGTCGCCTTCCTGCTGGTAGCGAACGCGTAGCTCCTCGTAATGCCGCGCTTTTTTGCTGCCCAGTTTCTTGATTGCTTCTTTCGTTTTTTCCTCAAAATCCGGTTCGCGTCCGAACAGATAATTGAAACGGCGGGCGATTTCGCGGGCAAATTCGACATGCGGTATCTGATCTTCGCCTACCGGCACCTTGCTGGCGCGATAGATAAGAATGTCGGCGGACTGAAGGAGCGGATAGCCAAGAAAGCCGTAAGTAGTCAAATCCTTGCCGACCAGTTTTTCCTGCTGATCCTTGTAGGTGGGAACCCGCTCCAGCCAGGCCAGCGGGGTCATCATGGAGAGCAGGAGATGAAATTCAGCGTGTTCCGGCACATGCGACTGGACAAACAAAGTGGCCTGAGCGGGATCAACTCCGGCAGCCAGCCAGTCCACCACCATGTCAATGACGTTTTTTCGGATATGGCGCGAATCGTCATATTGGGTTGTCAGCGCGTGCCAGTCGGCAACGAAGAAGAGGCAGGGATATTCGTGCTGCAAGCGCGTCCAGTTGGCCAATACCCCGTGATAATGCCCCAAATGCAGCGCCCCGGTGGGACGCATCCCGGAAAGTACTCGTTCAGAATACATGTTGATAACCGTCGTCAAAAAAGGGTTTGCAAAAGAGAATACATGCCATCCACAAGCGGCCCCAAGAGAGCGATGTAGCCCTTCATTTCGGCAAATAGGAGCAGCAGCAGGATGATGATGCCGTAAGGCTCAATTCTCGCATAGGGAATTGCCAGACGCATAGGCAACAGGCTGGTTACGATGCGCCCCCCGTCCAGAGGCGGCAAGGGCATGAGATTCAGAATCATCAGCACAAGGTTGATCATGACGCCGAAGAAGCACATCTGCAAAAGGGCGTCGGCAAACTGCGACTCCGGCGGATTGGTAATCTGGCTGTGCAGGAACATCCAGGCGATAGCCATAATCAGGTTGGCGAGCGGGCCTGCGGCTGCTATCCAGGCCATATCCCGCCTGGGGTTCTTGAGTCTGGCGAAATTGACCGGCACCGGCTTGGCATAGCCGAAGGCGAACGCTCCGCCGGAAAACAGAAGCATCAGGCCAGGAATCAGCAGAGTGCCGACGGGATCAATGTGCACCAGCGGATTCAAGGAGACGCGCCCTGCCAGGGCAGCGGTCGCATCGCCGCATTTGAACGCCGCGTAGGCATGCGCCGCTTCATGCAGGGTAATCGCCATGAGTAGCGGCAAGGCGGCGATAATGAACATTGTGAACAATTCGTTACTCATAGAGCATCTCACAAACCAAGAGGGGCGAGCGGCCCTTTTCCGGCGCGCACCAACACCGGCGCAGCGTCCGTAAGATCAATCACGGTTGTAGGCTCCGTGCCGCACACGCCGCCATCCAGTACCAGGTCAAGGCGTCCTTGCAAACGGTCGCAAATCTCCCAGCCTTCGGAGAGCGGGGCTTCATCGCCCGGCAAAAGCAGGGTTGCGGTCAGAAGCGGCTCCATAAGTCCGGCAAGCAATGCCTGCGCTATCGGATGTTCAGGAACTCTAAGGCCGATGGTCTTGCGTTTCGGGTGCATGACGCGGCGCGGCAATTCCTTGGTTCCCTCAAGGATAAAAACATAGCTGCCGGGGGTTGTCGCTTTCAGAAAACGGTATTGGCGATTGTCCACGCGGGCGTATTTGGCAATGTCGGACAAATCCCGGCACATCAGGGTCAGATGATGGCGCTCATCCAGTTCGCGCAGCGCCCGCAGGCGATCCAGCGCATCCTTGTCTCCCACGTGACACCCCAGCGCATAGCAGGAATCGGTCGGAAAGGCTATGACCGCGCCGTCATGCAAACGCCGCACGGCTTCATTGATGGCGCGCGGGTTTGGATGCTCGACGTTCAACATTAGCGCCATAGCGTTTTCAATCCTTGAATAACTCTGTCACCGACGGCAAATCCGCCGGAATCGGCGCGAATTGACCCAATCGGGATTCAAAGGGAACATGAAAATCCGACCCGGCGGAAACATGAAAGCCGAACTTTCGCGCGAACCAGGTGAAATGGCGGACGTGATCCGAGGCATAGCCGCCGCCGGAGACTTCAATGGCTTCGCCGCCCAGGTCCTTGAACTCGGACAAAAAGCGTTGCATTTGCTCATTGCTCATCCTGTAGCGCCCCGGATGCGCCACGACAGCCACGCCGTTTGCCGCCTTCAGCCAGCTCATGCAATCCGGCAGTTCCGCCGTTTCATAATGGACATAACCGGGCTTGCCGGGCGATATATAACGCTCAAATACTTTTTGCGGCTCGCTGAACAAACCTATTTCCGTCATATAACGGGCAAAATGGGCGCGGGAAATCAGGGATGGATTGCTGACATGCCGCAGCGCCCCTTCAAACGTGCCGGGAACGCCGACTTCTTCCAGCAGATGCCCCATTTTTTTCGCCCGTTTGAAGCGTCCTTCGCGGATCCATTCCAGTCCGGTCAGGAGTTCAGGCGCTCCAGGGTCGAAATCAAGCCCCACGATATGGATGGAAATCCCTTCCCAGACGATGGAAATCTCAATGCCGTCGGTGAAACGGATGCCAAGCGTATTGGCCTTGTCACGCGCTGCGGCAAGCCCGCCTACATCGTCATGATCGGTAAGCGCCATATGCCGGATGCCTTGCTTGGCAGCCAGCGCCACCAGACGCTCCGGCGACAAAAGACCGTCGGAGACATCGGAGTGGCAGTGAAAATCAAAAGTCCGGGCAGGCGGAGGCACAGGCAAAATAGCGGGTTGAATTTGGGGATTTTAGCACAGCCTGTAATTGGCGGCATTGAATCACTTACAGGCTGGTCACGAGGTCGGCTGCGTTTGAAGTTGTTTTGTGTCATGGCAACCATGTTGTAGCTCGCATGGTCACACAACCCTTTCCTGTGGCTGAATCAAGCTTTCCGCAGGAATGCCGAAAAGCGTATGCAAACGTTGGATCATCGCCAGAGTCAGATTGCGCTTGCGGTTCAAGACTTCATAGACACGGTTGACGTGACCGATGGCGGGCGCAATATCCTTGGCCTTCAATCCGGCCTGCTCCATGCGGAATTTGATTGCCTCTACAGGGTCGGGCAAGGCTATCGGATAATGGCGCGCTTCAAAGTTCTCAACAAGGGTCATCAGAATTTCAAAGCGGTCGCCTTCAGGCGTTCCGGGTTCCGGCTGCTCGTCGAACAAAGCGGAAATCTCACGCAATGCCGCTTGGTAATCCGCTTCGGTTTTTATGGGCTTGATATCCATTTCACGCCTCCTGGGTAATGGTTTCGGCATTTATCAAGTCGTATTCCGCGTGAGTCCCGATGAACTTCACATAGACTGCGCCAAATTCATGCTGCGCCCTCAACCCGCAACCGCGCGAAGACGCGCCGCCGCTTCCAGGGCGAAATAGGTCAGAATGCCGTCCGCGCCTGCGCGCTTGAATGCAAGCAGGGATTCCAGCATAACCGCGTCATTATCCAGCCAGCCGTTTTGGGCGGCGGCTTTCAGCATCGCGTATTCCCCGCTCACCTGATAAACGTAGGTAGGCGCGCCGAATTCTTCCTTGACTCGGCGGACGACATCAAGATAAGGCATTCCGGGCTTTACCATAACCATATCCGCCCCTTCGGCAAGGTCAAGCGCCACTTCGCGCAACGCTTCATCGCCATTGGCGGGATCCATCTGATAGGAGCTTTTGTCGCCCTTGCCGAGATTGGTCGCAGAACCCACAGCATCACGAAAAGGGCCGTAGAAGGCGGACGCATATTTGGCGGAATAGGCAAGGATACGGGTATGAATCTGTCCGGCATCATCCAGCGCGGCGCGAATGCGTCCGATGCGCCCATCCATCATGTCCGAGGGCGCGACAACATCCGCGCCCGCCGCAGCGTGAGAACACGCCTGCTTGACCAGCGCTTCCAGAGTTTCGTCATTCAGCACGTAGCCTGTCGGATCATCGGGGTCAATCAAGCCGTCCTGCCCGTGGCTTGTATAAGGGTCAAGGGCGACATCCGTCATGATTCCCAGTTCGGGAAAGCGTTTTTTAAGGGCTTGAACGGCTTTAGGTATCAGGCCGTCAGGATTCCACGCTTCCCTTGCGTCAATGGTTTTCAGGGTCGGATCAATGACCGGAAAAAGCGCCAATGCCGGAATGCCGAGGGAAAGCGCGCGCTCGGCGGTGGCGAGAAGGCAATCCACGCTTTCCCGCTCGATTCCGGGCATGGAAGGGACGGCCTCGCGGCGCTTCTCTCCCGCCAGCACAAAAACGGGATATATGAAATCGTCTGGCGTGAGGACGTTTTCTTGCATCAGGCGACGGGAAAAGTCGTCGCGCCGCATCCGGCGCATCCGGGTAGCGGGAAAGGCAGCGAAATAATTTGGCATGGTTGGTTTTCCTTATCGGGACATTCAGGGGAAATCAAGCCAGCGGGCAAGCACCGCCCCGCATTCTTCCAGTCCTGTTTTTTTCAGACTGGAAAAAAGTTGGATCGAGCATTGTTCGCCCAGGATATTGAGCGCGTCGCGCGTTTTTTTCAATGCTTCCATTTGCGCCTGTCGGGAGAGTTTATCAGCCTTGGTGAGCAGGATATGTATCGAACGTCCGGTCGGGGCAAACCAGTCCAGCATCCGCCAATCAAGTTCCGTTAGCGGACGGCGGCAATCCATGATAAGTATCAGGCCGGTTAAAGGCTCGCGCTGCCCAAGATAGGGAGCAAGCAACCCTTCCCACTGGCGTTTGACGGCTTCCGGCACTTTGGCAAAGCCGTAACCCGGAAGGTCGACCAGATATTTGCCCGAAGCCAGGGAGAAATAATTGATATGCTGGGTACGCCCGGGCGTTTTGCTGACATGGGCAAGCCCGGTTTTGCCGACCAAGGCGTTGATGGCCGAAGATTTTCCCGCGTTGGAGCGCCCGGCGAACGCGACTTCCAGAACGGAGTCTTTCGGCAGCGCGGCAAGCCGGGCGGCGCTTGTGTGAAATACCGCTTTCTTTAGCAAAGACATGGAAGAAGGCAAACAATTCAGAGGAATTGCTATAGAATAGCAGGTTTGAACATGCGTCGAGCGCAATCCTTGCCATTCATGGCGAGGTGAGCGAGACAGTTGTTTTATGGAGCATTGAGGCTCTCTGACCTGTATCGAGGAACCCCCTGCCTTCAGGCCGGGGCGACTCAAGTTTCCTGATTTTTTTTCTCCTGAAGGGAGTTTGGACATGGTTTATCACTCGGTCGCTAAACTGGCGTTGTCAGTATCTCTTGCCGCTGTGCTCGGCATTCTTCCCGCAACGGCGCAGGAAACAGCCAACCCGGCTGCCCCGGCTTCATCAAGGGGCGATCCGGCGCTCGGCGAGGCGTTGGCTAACAGCATCTGCATCGCCTGTCATGGGCCGGACGGCAATAGTCTGGTTCCCAACTTTCCCCATCTCGCCGGACAGGTTTATGAATACACCCTGAAACAACTACGTCATTTCAAATCCGGCGAGCGGGTTGACCCTACCATGTCGGCAATGGCCGTGACCGTCGCCACTGAAGCGGACGAGCGTAATGTCGCGGCCTGGTATGCCACCCGCGTCTTGAACCAGCCTGCAATCGCAAAGGACGCAACCCTGATTGAGAGAGGACGCGATCTTTGGCGCGGCGGCGACATGGACAAAAACATTCCCGCCTGCTCCGGCTGTCATGGCCCTTCCGGCCACGGCTTGCCGGCGCAATATCCGGCGCTTGCGGGTCAGTTTCCTGAATATATTGCCTTGCAACTCGCCAGATTTCGCACCGGCGAGCGCAGCAATGACCCGGAACGCATGATGCGCGACATTGCGGAAAAAATGACCGACTACGATATGAAGGCGGTTGCCGAATACGCCGCCGGTCTTCGCTGATCATTTTTACTCCTGCCGCCCGCCGCGCCTGCGGCGGACGCATCCTTTGAGCCGCCCCGGCCTTAAGCCGGGGATTTCTCGACGCAAGCTAGAGAGCCTTAGGCTCCACAGAACAACTGTCTCGCTCAACTCGCCATAAATGGCGAGGATTGCGCTTAACAAGTGTTCAAAAAGGGGGATAACCCCAGCTTCGCCGCTGTAGGGGTTAAAAATTTTTAACCCCTACGAAGCAAGGCAACCCATATTTGACATCGGCTCAGTCCTCGCGGATTTGTATAAATAAACGAATTCTATGCTAAATTCATATTAAGCCGATAACTTTTTGATGAACTATTCGGGCTGGTGGGCAAGGGGCGGGAAGCCTTACCGTTCTTCCGGCTCGGCAAAGCGAATTCGGCGCGCCGGAAAATTCGCCGTAAAAGTGGAGCCGCGCCCCAAAACACTTTCAATGGCAAGGGCGGCATCATGCCGTTTCAGGATGTGCTTGACGATGGACAACCCCAACCCCGTCCCGCCGCTGGCTCTGGAACGGTCGGAATCAACACGGTAAAAACGCTCGGTCAGACGCAATACATGTTCAGGCGCAATGCCGGGGCCATTGTCCCGCACGGAAAAACGAGCGCCGCCGTCAGGCAGAACAAGCCAACTGACTGTAACCTCGCCGCCCGGCGGCGTATATCGAATCGCGTTATTGACCAGATTGAAAAACGCGCTTTGCAGCTCATTCGCCGATCCGGCAATCTCAGCCGCAGTATCCATTCCCGTGAAAACAAGGCTATGTCCGGGCGCGTTCTGTCCGGCAACATGCGCGGATAAGGCATTGGCATCGGATTCAATGCGCGTAAACAGGGCGCAGAGAGAAGTCCATTCCTCTCCGTCCGGCGGCTCTCTGCCTTCAAGGCGGGAGAGCGCGAGCAAATCATTCACCAGATTTTTCATGTGCGCCGCCTGGCCTGCCATGCGCACAAGATAGTCTTTCCGCTCGTCTTCGCTGATCTCCAGATTTTGCAAGGTTTCGATAAAGCCGGAGAGCACAGTGAGCGGAGTGCAGATTTCGTGGGAAACATTGGCGACAAAATCGCGCCGCATGGCTTCGGCCTGTTCAATAGCGGTAATATCCCGCGAGAGCATGAGGAGCCGCCCTTGGCCATAAGGGAAAAACCGCACTTCAAGACGCAAGGGATGGGAGCCGGTACTAAATGGGCTTTCCAGCGCAATGGCTTCGGAGAAGTCGCGTTCGTCCAGGATTTTGGCCAGAACCGGGACGCGCATGAGGTTTGTTATCCGCCGCAAATGGTCGCGGTTGCTGTCCAGGCCAAAATGCCCGCAGGCTGTGCGATTACACCATTCGATGCATTGCTGTTCGTTCAGGATTACAACGCCGTTTGGCGATGCCTGTACCGCAGACTGAAGGTTGTTTATATCGGCTTTGAGTTTTTCCGCCTCAAGGCGATGTTTGCGAATAAGCCGTTGGACGCGCTCGGCGGCTTCCAGGCGCGTATCATCAAGCCGGGGCAGCGGCGTATCCGGTTTGTCCCGCACCCGATCCAGCCAGTCGGCGAAGGCAAGCGCACTCCATCTGTTCCCGACCCATCTTCCCAGGGCAAAGCCCAGACCCAGCCATACCAGAGCCAGCCCCAGCCATAATCTTAAGTCCAAAATCTCGAAACTGCCCCAAGCGACAAGAGCCATGCCGCCCATTATCAAAAGTAACGGGTACTTCATTACGGAAAGCGATTCGGTTATCCGGGAAAGAAATGGCGGCACTTCAGGCATCCGATTTAGAACTGAAGCGATAGCCCGCGCCGCGCACGGTCTCGATCATCATTCCGGCATCATTCAATGCGGAACGCAGCCGCTTGATATGCACATCAATGGTGCGCTCCTCAATGAACACATGATCGCCCCAAACCTTGTCCAGCAAGGCCGCGCGGGAATGGATGCGATCAGGATGCTTCATCAGGTAATGCAGCAGGCGAAATTCGGTAGGCCCCATGGCAATGTCGCGCTTGTCAAACGTGACCCGCATCGTGCCTGCGTCAAGCGTCAGTTGTCCGATGGTCACGGCGTCCCTTAGTTGTTCCGGGGCGCGGCGGCGCAATACGGCGCGGATACGCGCCATGAGTTCGGCAGGGGAAAAGGGTTTGGTAATGTAGTCATCGCCGCCGCTGTCCAGCCCGGCAATCTTGTCGGCTTCTTCGCCCCGCGCGGTCAGAATGATGATCGGGACATTCTTTGTTCGCGGCGCGCCCCGCCATTTACGCGCCAGATCAAGCCCGCTCTGCCCGCCGGGGAGCATCCAGTCAAGCAGGATCAAGTCCGGCAGTACTTCGTCCAGTTTTTGCTGGGCAAGCGCGCCGTTTTCCGCAGTAGTGGCGTCAAATCCGGCATGGCGCAAATGAATCAGGATCAACTCGGCAATGTCCGGCTGATCCTCGACAACGAGAACTCTCGGCTTGGGGACTGCGGCAGCGTTCATGTCGCCCTGGAGCGGTTTTGCGCCCTCTCCCTGGCTTCGCCGCGAGTGGGAGAGGGTTCGGGGGAGAGGGACGCATGATCGCTTTTACGCTTGCGGGAGTGCATATTTGTATCGAAAACGCCCCTACGTGACAATGGATTCAACGTGCGCCAGCGAGCTGTGGCGCACGTCCGTGCCCTTGACGATGTAAATGATGAATTCGGCGATATTCTTGGCATGATCGCCGATGCGCTCGACCGCCTTGGCAATGAAGAGCAGATCAAGGCTGTTGCCGACGGTGCGCGGGTCTTCCATCATGTAAGTGATCAGCTTGCGGGTGAATCCCTTGAATTCACGGTTGATTAAGTCGTCTTCCTTGTAAATTTGCAGGGCAGAGACAACATCCATCCGGGCGAAAGCATCCAACGCGCGATGGATCAGGTCTGCCGCCATGTCAAAAATCGCGTGCAAGTCGCCGAGCGCGATTTCGCGGGCTTCGCCCAATTCCACGATGGAACGAACCCGTTTGGCGATTTTGTTGGCCTCATCGCCAGTGCGCTCCATATTGGCCGCAATCTTGGAAATTCCCAACAAAAGACGCAGGTCGCGGGCTGCTGGCTGACGGCGCACAATAATGGCAGCCAACTCGCGGTCAATATCAACTTCAAACAGATCAACCTTGTCTTCCGCGTCAAAAACACTCTGAAGATGCGCGACCGAAAAGGTTCTCAACGCCTGATTGGCAAGTTTGACCTGCATCTCGACCAGGCCGCCCATCTCCATCAGCCTTGCGGTAATGTGGTTCAGATCGTCGTCAAATTGAGTATGTGAATGTTTGTCGCTCATGGTTTTTCTCCCCGGATCAGCCAAAGCGCCCGGTAATGTAATCCTCGGTTTCCCGTCTGGATGGTTTCAGGAACATTTGCTCGGTCTTTCCCACTTCCATGAGTTCGCCAAGGTACATGTAAGCCGTGTAGTCGCTGCAACGGGCTGCCTGCTGCATATTGTGGGTGACAATGATCACAGTATAGTCCCTTTTCAGTTCCGCGATAAGCTCTTCGATCCGAGCGGTGGAAATAGGGTCAAGCGCGGAGCATGGCTCGTCCAGCAGCAGGATTTCCGGCTTGATGGCAATGCCGCGCGCAATGCACAAACGCTGTTGCTGTCCGCCCGACAAACTCGCGCCGCTTTGACTTAGCTTGTCCTTGACCTCCTCCCACAACGCCGCTTTTCTGAGCGCCGATTCCACCCGCTCTTCCAGCGCGATTTTGGACAAATTCTCAAACAGCTTCACTCCGAAAGCGATGTTGTCGAAAATTGACATCGGGAAAGGCGTGGGTTTCTGGAACACCATCCCGATACGGGCGCGAATCAACGCGACATTGTGTTTTGATTTCAACAGGTTTTCCCCGTTGAACATGATCTCGCCTTCGGCGCGTTGTTCAGGGTACAGTTCAAACATCCGGTTGAAGGTACGCAGGAGCGTCGACTTCCCGCAACCGGAAGGGCCGATGAACGCAGTCACGCGATTTTCGGGGATGTCAAGATTGATGCCTTTCAACGCCTGGAATTTTCCGTAATAGAAATTTAGGTCGCGCACGGTCATCTTGCAAGGTGGCAGGGCTGGGCTTTCAACCATGTTTACTGTCATGTTCGCTGTCATGTTCGATAGGGGTTCATTAATCGGATGCCTTGGTTCCGCGTGCCAGGAATCTTGCCAGAATGTTCAACGCCAGCACTGCGAAGGTAATCAGGAAAACGCCGCTCCAGGCTATCTGCTGCCAGTTCTCATAAGGACTCATGGCAAATTGCAGGATAGTCACCGGCAGATTGGCGGTCGGGCCGGAAAGCCCGGTATTCCAGAACTGGTTATTGAGGGCGGTAAACAAGAGGGGCGCGGTTTCGCCCGCGATTCTTGCTATGCCAAGCAGAATGCCGGTCAGCACTCCGGCGCGCGCGGCAGCCAGAGTAATGCGGGTGATGACTTTCCATTTCGGCGCGCCCAGGGCGTAGGCGGCTTCGCGCAGCCCGTAAGGAATCAGCGCCAGCATGTTTTCGGTGGTGCGAATCACAATCGGGATGACGATTAATGACAGCGCCACCGCGCCTGCCCAACCGGAAAAATGCTTCATCGTCGACACCATGATTCCAAAGACAAAGAGACCGATGATGATCGAAGGCGCGGAAAGCAAAAGGTCGTTTACAAAGCGGAGCATGACCGAAATTTTGCCACGTGGATTATATTCGGCAAGATAAACGCCGGAGAGGATGCCGATTGGCGCGCCGATGAAAGTCGCCAGCGCGACCATCAGGAACGAACCCCAGATCGCGTTGCCAAGACCGCCTTCTCCGATCGGGTCATTGGGTGGCGGCATGCTTTCGGTAAACAAGGCCACACTTATGCCGGCGATTCCCTGGGCAAAGGTTTCCCACAAAATCCACAAGAGCCAGAACATGCCGAACGACATGGCAATCAGGGAAAGGCCGATTGCAAAATAGTTCAGACTGTTGCGGCGGTTGAAACGCGCCAAACTTTCGGCGGAAATGTTGGAAACAGCGGAATAAGAACGCGGCGCGTCCATGCAAAGCCCTGAAAAAACACCGCTTTTAGCGGCAACGCTTGCATTCTAAGAGAGTTTTGTGACAGAAAAATGACGGTTTTTGAGTTGTCGGACTGACAAACCGTATAGCTCGCGCAGGTTGGGCGAGGCGAAGGCGAAGCCCAGCGACGGCAGTTATAGCGTTTCGCGTTAACAAAGCGACGATATTGTGATGCGCGGGAGAGTCAAAATACCCGCATCCCCTCTCCCGCTTGTGGCATCAAAGCGAGTGGGAAAAGGGGAGGGTCAGACGGCAATGTCGCGCCCTCTCCCCGGCTTCTCTCCCGCTGCGGCATAAGGAATGCTTTCAGGCCATCAAGGCGTAGCGGATTAAGCGGATGTCTTCGATGGCTTCTTCCAGAATATCCTTGTAGCGTTCGCGGTCGTCGGCGGCCTGGGGGCTGTTTGCTGCGGAGCTGTAGGAAAGCCAGGGGCAGTTGTTGTCCGCCAGAATGCAGGCGAAATAAAGAATATCCGACAGGTTGGACGGAGCTTCGTTGTGCTTTTTGCAACTGTGCTCATGCAGGGCGGTCACAATATGCGCGGGAATGCCAAGCACGGTCAGCAGGTTTTCCCCGATGCTGTCGTGCCAGCCGTTGATCAGGGAGATGATATTTTCGCGTAACGTATACTCCGGGTAAACAGAAGCGCGATAGAGAAGGTAGAAGACTCCTATGTTACGCACGACGCCGACCAGCATCGCGTCATCAACATTGACCCGTCCGATGCGTCGGGCAAGCACCCGTCCGATTGAAGCCACGTGCATGGAGTGTTCCCAGGTTTGCTGCGCGATGTCATTAAATCCGCCGATATTCCTTGAGTTAATCATCTGTTCCATGGCGACGGCAAGCGAAGTCACGCGCACGGTTTCAAAGCCGACGCGCTGTATGGCGTATTTTATATCCGTGATTTCCCGCCCTGTCGGGTTATAGGCGATGGAGTTTGCCAATTTCAGGAGACGAGCGATTATCAGCGGTTCTATGCTGACGACCTGCGCGATTTTCTCGATGGAGGCCATCGGGTCTTTAAGGGCGTCGCGCACGGAAAGACTGGCGCTGAGGTAGGTCGGAAAATTGACGTTGCCGGAGAGATCTCGGGCGATATCATCCAGAATGCGAAAGTGCAGGTTTTGGGCGGATGTCATGGCGGTGAAAGCATAAAGGAAAAGCAACCGCTAGTATGCCACGTTGAGAAGGAAGGTAGAAGAAAAGATTTAGGTGTCAAGGATGCGCTGATTTAATCATAACGCCCTAAAACACCTGTAAACACCGCTTGTAGCCTGCAAACCCCCGTCCCTACGGGACACCCCTATGTGTCTGCCCATAGCGCGAGCACGCCCCAACATCGGGCGAACACGCAGGTTCGCCCCTGCAACACCCCTCGCCCGCTTGCGGCGTAGGGGTTACAAATTTTTAACCCCTGCAGCGGCACGGTCGCTATTTCGCGCATATGATAACCCACTCGTCATTCCCGCGAAGGCGGGAATCCAGTACGGCGTCAGAAGCAGAGAAAGGTTGCCAGAACAGGACAGAAGCGATATTCCTGTACGGACATGCCAGAGGAACGGAAAGGCTTTGCTGGATTCCCGCCTACGCGTTCATTTCGAGTGGAAAGGTTGGAATAGTGGGAGCAGCAGGCACGCTGCCACAGTAGAGAAAACATGACCACATTTCCGGTGTCATTCCCGCGTAGGCGGGAATCCACAATGAATGTATCCGCTTAAACCTAAGCCGCTCTAGCCGCGCAGGGGGTTATCCGGCAAACTCCCCGCATCCCCTCTCCCGCTTGCGGTTCGCCGCTATCGAGGTTAAAAATTTTAACCCCTACGCCGCAAGGCAACCCCTGCTATAGAGCGGTTTCAATTTATGCGCATATAGACAGTTTGAACCGGGCGGCTTGGCATACAATAAGGGCTTTTTTCTGGACGGATTTTCGATGAAGCGCGCCGTTTTTTTTGTTTCCGACAGCACCGGAATTACGGTGGAAGCCTTGGGGTTCAGCCTGCTTTCGCAGTTTGAGGAAATAGAGTTTGACATCGTCAGGCGTCCATTCATCGCGGACGAGGAAGAAGCGCGGGAAGTAGCGGCGCAAATCAGGGAAAGCAAGAATACAACCGGCATCCGTCCGCTGGTCTTTACCACCCTGATAGATCAGCGTCTGGCGGAGATCATCCATCTGTCGGATGCTTTTTGCATTTCTTATTTTGATACGTTCTTGTCGCCGCTGGCGGAAGAACTGGGCGCGAAGTCCAGCCGCACCGTCGGACGTATGCACGGCAGCACAAACAGCGACGGCTACAAACGACGGATTGATGCCATCAATTACACCATGGCGCATGACGACGGAGTCACAAGCCATAATCTGGACGAGGCCGACGTGGTGCTGGTCGGCGTTTCCCGCTGCGGCAAAACACCGACTTCGCTCTATCTTGCCATGCAATTCGGATTGAAGGTGGCGAATTTCCCCCTGATACCGGAGGATTTCGAGCGGGGAGAATTACCGTCCGCCCTGCGGCTCAATCGGGACAAGCTCTTTGGCCTTACCATCGAGCCGGAGCGGCTTGCCCAGATTCGCGCCGAGCGTCGCCCGAACAGCAACTATGCCAGTCTTGCCAATTGCCGTCATGAGGTGGCAAAGGCGGAGCAGATGATGCGCCGCGAGGGTATCCGCTGGCTGGATTCTTCGCGCAAATCCATCGAGGAAATCGCCGCTACGGTTTTGCAGGAATTACAATTGCAGAGATAACTTTTTTGGGCGATTGATCATGATTTTTCCGACAGATGCCATTCGCAATCCGCGCACCATCGCGCTGATCGGCAAATACCAAAGCCGCAAGGTGAGCGATGCCTTGATAACGCTTGCCGCCTATTTGCAGGAGCGGGGCATTTCCGTGTTCGTCGAGCGGGAGACCGCCGAGCGCATGGCGCGGCCTGACGAACTTTCCCGCTGGATGGTGTGCGGGTTCATGGACATCGGCGCTCATGCCGACATTGCCATTGTGCTGGGCGGCGACGGCACGATGCTGAACGCCGCCCGCAGACTGGCGCGGTATAAAGTGCCGCTGGTGGGCATCAATCAGGGGCGGTTGGGCTTCATGACCGACATTGCCCGCAAGGACATGCTTCTGGTGATGGACGATTTGCTGGACGGGAACTTCCAGCCGGAAATGCGGATGATGCTGGACGCGGAAGTCGTTTATACCAAACGTGATAACGCGAGCAATATCGCCTTGAACGACATCGTGATTGACAAGGGCGCAATCGGGCGAATGATCGAATACAACCTTTCCATCAACGGCGAATTTGTAAGCACCCAGCGGGCGGATGGCCTAATCATCGCAACCCCGACCGGCTCCACTGCCTATTCCCTTTCCGCCAACGGCCCCATTTTGCACCCTGCCTTGACCGGCATTGCGCTGGTTCCGCTTTGTCCCCATGCCCTGACCAATCGCCCGGTATTGATAGACAACCGCTCAGACATCGAAATTGTCATAACCCATGCGGATGATGCCCGCGTTTACTTCGACGGCCAGGTGACCATGGATTTGCGGTATGGAGACGCGCTCCGCGTCCGCCGTTCCGAGCACTCCATTTGTTTGTTGCATCCCCCAGGCTACCGATATTTCGCCATGCTGCGCCAGAAACTCCATTGGGGCGAGCATCCGACACGCGATTCAGAGGAGTGAGAGGCATATCATGCTGCTTCGTCTGACTATTCGGGATTTTGTCGTAGTTGATCGGCTTGAGCTGGAATTCGGTTCTGGCTTTACCGCCCTGACCGGAGAGACCGGCGCGGGTAAATCCATCCTTATTGACGCGCTGGCGCTGGCGTTGGGTGAGCGCGCCGATCCGGGCCTGGTACGCAGCGGCAAGGAACGCGCCGAGATTGCGGCGGTATTTGATCTTGCGCCTGCAATACAGGCATGGTTGCAGGAACAGGACTTTCCGGCGGATGAATTGCTTTTGCGCCGGGTGGTGGAGGCAGGAGGACGTTCCCGCGCCTATATCAACGGCAGTCCGGCAAGCGCGCAGCAGTTGAAAGCCGTGGGCGATATGCTGGTCGACATTCATGGGCAACACGCGCATCAATCCCTTTTACGAGCCGACGCGCAGCGTGAATTGCTGGATGCGCATGGCAATCTTGTCCCATTGGCAGAGGAAGTCGCGCTTGCCTGGAAAAACTGGCGTGAATTGACGGAGCGGCTGGAAGCCGCCAGGAGCGGGATCAAGGCGAGCGAAGAAGAACGTGAGATGCTTGCCTGGCAGATTCAGGAACTGGAAAAGGCAGAACCCGACTCCGGCGAATGGGCGGAACTGGAAGCGGAACAGCGCAGGCTGGCGCACGCCGCGAATCTCATCGAGGGTGCGCAATACGCTCTTTCCGTCCTTTCCGAAGGCGAAAACGCTTGCGACAGTATGCTTGCGGCTGTCGCCGGACGAGTGGCTGATATGGCCGAACTGGATGAAGAGCTTGCGGAAAGTTGCGACATCCTGCGATCGGTGGAGGCGGAAATATCAGAGGTCATAAGCCTTCTGCGCCGCTACGCCGGAAGGGTGGAACTTGATCCGGCGAGGCTTGCCGAGGTCGAGGCGCGGCAGGAGACCTTGCTGGCCCTGGCGCGAAAGCATCGGGTAGAGGTAGAGCGGCTGCCGGAGGTGTTGTCTGCCTTGCAGGAGCGGTTTGAAAGACTTTCTGAAGCTGCCGATATTGAGGCTTTGGTTAAAAAGGCCGACCATGCCGGAGCGCATTATCATGACCTGGCTGGACGTTTGAGCGAGAAGCGCCAGGAAACCGCCCTTCAGCTTGCGAAGGCTGTAAGCGAGCAAATGCGGCAACTGGCGCTTGGCAACGGACGTTTTGAAATTCTGCTGTCCGCCCGCGAAGGCGGCTCGGCCAATGGCAATGAACAGGCGGAATTTCGCATCGCCGGTCTTGCTGATGACGAGGCCAGGGCGCTTGCCAAGGTCGCTTCCGGCGGAGAGTTGTCAAGAATCAGTCTTGCCTTGCAGGTTGTCGCTTCCCGAAACGCTTCCGTTCCTACCCTGATTTTCGACGAGGTTGATGTTGGCATTGGCGGCGGCGTCGCGGAAATTGTCGGGCGTTTGCTTGCCAGGCTGGGAGAGGAGCGGCAGGTGCTGTGCGTGACCCATCTGCCGCAGGTTGCCGCTCGCGCGACGCAGCATTGGCAGGTCAGCAAAGCCGTTCATGACGGCAAGGTGACAAGCTGCATGGCTCTGCTGGACGATGCGTCCCGAATTGAAGAAATCGCCCGTATGCTGGGCGGCGTGGAAATGACTTCCACGACCCGCCAACATGCCAAAGAAATGCTTGGCATGGAGTGAATGGGCATGTTGAGAATGTTATTCGAAAGAGCAAAGCGTTTTGTCCAGCGTTGGTATGTGCGCCTTGTCCGTATCAAGGCGACGCCGCAATATATTGCGACTGGGCTTGCGTCCGGCGTGTTCGTGGGATTGCTTCCCGTTTTGCCCTTCCAGACGGTTCTTGCCATTGCCCTTGCCTTTGTCGCGCGGGGCAGCAAGATTGCGGCGGCGTTGGGGACATGGGTATCAAACCCTTTGAACTGGATTCCTCTCTACATGATGTGCTATTACATCGGTCGGTTCGTGGTGCCGTTTGACGTGCCGCCGTTCAAGCCTTCCCACATTGAGATGACGGAAATGATCGAAATGGGATGGAAATTCTTTACCGTGATGATGGTCGGCGGCCTGGTCATGGCGATTCCTTCGGCGATAGCGTCCTATTTTGTATTCTTCAAGGTCGTCGAGAAATACCAGGCTCGCCGCCAGGCCAGACTGGCAAAACGCGCCGCACAAGACAAAACTGGCTGAACGCTATAGCGGTTTCGGTTCAGGCAGGCACATGTTACGCAGCCTTTGCCTGCGCCGCGAATGACTACCCTCTCCCACTCGCGGCGTAACCACAAGCAGGAGAGAGAACAGCTCCCCACTCCGCATCTAATCATACGTCATTCCCGCGCAGGCGGGAATGACGAGTAGGTCACAATGCCGTTTTGCGCCGTTCCGATATGGATGGCGGTGAACACTTGTTAAGCGCAGTCCTCGAAATGAATGGCGAGGTGAGCGAGACAGTTGTTTTATGGAGCCGAGGGCTTCTCTAACCTGTGTCGGGGAATCCCCGGCATTCAGGCCGGGGTGACTCAAATTCCTGCTTATCGTCCACTCTCAATAAAGCTGTTGTGTCATACTGGCGGTCGGCAATCATTGCATTTAATCCGTTTATCATGGCTAGTAAAATCAACTCCGTAAAACCCGCCAAGCCGGGCACATCCGACAAGTCGCTCGAAACCTGGATTTGGGATGCGGCCTGCTCCATCCGGGGCGCGAAGGACGCGCCCAAATTCAAGGAGTTTATTCTCCCGCTCATTTTCGCCAAGCGGCTCTGCGATGTGTTTGATGATGAAATCAACCGCATTGCAGGGGAAATCGGCTCACGCGACAAGGCTTTCGAGATGGTCAGGCACGACAAAAAACTCGTGCGCTTTTACCTTCCGCTGGAGCCAAAAAGCCCGGACGCTCCCGTCTGGTCGGTCATTCGCGCGCTGGCGGACAAAATCGGCGAACAGCTCACTACGCATTTACGCGCCATTGCCGATGCCAATCCGCTCTTGAAGGGCATAATTGATCGCGTGGATTTCAACGCCACCACTCACGGCGTGCGCGATCTTGCCGACGACCGTCTTTCCAACCTCATCGAGGCTATTAGCGCCAAACGGCTTGGTCTTGCCGATGTCGAGCCGGACATAATCGGGCGCAGCTATGAATATCTCATCCGCAAGTTCGCCGAAGGCAGCGTTTCCAGCGCGGGCGAGTTTTATACGCCTACAGAGGTCGGCTTTGTCATGGCGCGTATCATGAACCCGGAACCCGGCATGGAAATTTACGATCCGTCTTGCGGCTCGGCTGGCCTGCTTGTGAAATGCGAAATCGTCCTTGCCGAAAAAATGGATGGGGCGGCGCAATTCGCCCCGCTCAAACTTCACGGACAGGAATACACGCCTGAGACCTGGGCGATGGCTAACATGAACATGATTATTCACGACATGGAAGGCCGCATCGAGCTGGGCGACACGTTCAAGAATCCGCGATTCCGCAGGGGCAATCGCCTGCAAACTTTCGATCGCGTTGTCGCCAATCCCATGTGGAATCAGGACTGGTGGAAGGAGAGCGATTACGACGCCGACGAATTTGCTCGTTTTCCCAGGGGCGCGGGCTTTCCCGGCGGCAAGGCTGACTGGGGCTGGGCGCAAATCATCCTTGCCAGTTTGAAGGACGACGGTCGCGCCGCCATTGTGCTTGATACCGGCGCAGCTTCGCGCGGTTCGGGCAACGCCAACACGAACAAGGAAAAGGATGTACGCCGCTGGTTCATTGAGCAGGATTTTATCGAGGGCGTCATTTATCTGCCGGAGAATCTTTTTTATAACACTACCGCGCCCGGCATTATCCTTGTGCTCGACAAGGCCAAACCGAGGGCGCGCCGGGACAAACTCTTTCTTCTCAATGCCGCCAACGAGTTCACCAAGGGCGACCCGAAGAACTATCTTGCCGACGATGCCATTCTGCGTATTGCCGACACCTTTAACGCATGGCGGGAGGAAGAAAGATACTCGCGCATCGTCAGTATTGATGAAATCGTGAAGAACGATTTTAACATCTCTCCCAGCCGCTATATTCACACTGGCGAAGGCGAGGAATACCGCCCCATTGCGGAGATTGTGGAGGAATTGGAGGAACTGGAAAAAGAAGCGGCGACAACAGACGCGGCGTTGAAGAAAATACTGGAAGCGATACGATGATGACCATCGAAACCGACAACATCGAATTTAAGCGAAGCTGGCAGGAGGACAGCCTGAAAGTTATCTGCGGATTTGCCAACGCAGAGGGCGGCACGCTCTTTATCGGCAGGGACGATGCCGGATACGCGGCTGGCTTTAGCAACAGCAAGCGGCAACTGGAAGACATCCCCAACAAGATCAAAAACGCCCTTGGCGTCACGGCGGAAGTCAGACTGTTAAAGGAAGAGGAGAAAAATATCATTGCGGTTGCAGTCCAGCCGTATT